>ERZ1643251.58-NODE-58-length-195449-cov-270.181208_pt1 | contig 195449 bp, 186 predicted proteins | sample MGYA00579261_ERZ1643251 | MGnify/ENA primary metagenome ERZ1643251 (study PRJEB29033, sample SAMEA4952267) | chicken gut metagenome | biome: Broiler Chicken; feature: Gastrointestinal Tract; material: Caecum | place: Ireland | collected 2018 | study: Broiler... | reverse complement strand
TGGACATCGTCAATATCACCTCTGTTGTTACCTACCAGAGCGCCGGTGTAATCTTCTGATGCCGTGATGGTGAAGTTGTCCAGGGTCAAACCGCTGATTGATGAGGAGTCCTCTGTTGATGCAAAAAGCCCCTGATCTGAGGTCAGATTTTTGATGGTATGACCGTTGCCGATGATGGTTCCTGCGAAGTTTGTTTTTGCAACATAGTTTGAGATTGTTGAAAAGTCGATATCATTGTCGAGAACATAGGTTTTGCCCTCGGTGTCTGCTCCGTTCTGAGCTATTTTGTCGATGAATTCCTGCGCTGATGAGATGTGGATTGTAGAGCTTGCAGGTTCATAGTTTTCCCAGACGAGGTGAGGACCGTCGACGGTGAAATCCCAGTCAGCTTCACTCCACCCTGCATTAACAAACGGTGTTGAGGTTGAGAACTGCGAGCTTGTCAAACCTGTTACGCCGTAAGATGAGCCTGAGCCGAGAGCAGATGAAACACCTGCTGTTTCTTTATTGTAGAAAGAGTTTGTAATCACACCGCCATAAAGACCGGCAAGAGCACCTACGTATTCAGTACCTGTTACCGTACCTGTTGCATAGCTGTTTTCAATAACCGCATATGTAAGAGTCACGCCTGTAAGACCGCCGACTGAGGAAGTTCCAGTTACATCTCCTGTTGCATAGCTGTTTGAAATAGTACTTCCTGTGGAATGGTTACCGGCAAGTCCTCCGACTTTATCAGTACCGCTGACATTTCCTGTTGCGTAGCTGTTTGAAATATCTCCTGAAGTAGAACCGGCAAGACCGCCGACATCTTCCGTTCCTGTAACATCTCCTGTTGAGTAGCTGTTTGTGATTGTTGCATAGCTTGAACCGACAAGACCGCCGACATGATTACCGCCAGAAACCGTTGCAGAAGACGAGCTGTTTGAGATTGTTGCATTATAGCTATATCCGGCAAGGCCACCGATGTTTTGATAGCTTCCGCCGTTGATTGTTGCGTTGATGACATGGACATCGTCAATATCACCTCTGTTGTTACCTACCAGAGCGCCGGTGTAATCTTCTGATGCCGTGATGGTGAAGTTGTCCAGGGTCAAACCGCTGATTGATGAGGAGTCCTCTGTTGATGCAAAAAGCCCCTGATCTGAGGTCAGATTTTTGATGGTATGACCGTTGCCGATGATGGTTCCTGAGAAGTTTTCTTTTGCTGTATAGTTTGAAATTGTTGAGAAATCAAGGTCATTGTTGAGGACATAGGTTTTGCCTTCGGTGCCCGTCCCGTCCTGCGCAATTTTGTCGATGAATTCCTGCGCTGAGGTAATATAGATTTTCGAAGTCGTATTATTCTCAGCTTTCAAAGAAGGGACGCCTGAAATATCCCAGATGCCTGTATCCCAAGAGGCAAATACCGACGAATCAGATATATTGCTGACCTGAGTGCCTGTAGTCGTATTTTCCGCAAAAGTTGACGTAATATTCCCGCTGTTCTTAGATGATATTCCATCGTTAGAAGGCTTGCTTGATGAGGTAAAATTGATATTTTGTTCGACAGAAGAAAAACTGTTTGTAATCGTTCCCGTGTTGTTTGCAACAAGCCCGCTAATAGAACCGAGAATGTCACGTACCTGACCGTTGAAGTTCATCGTTCCTGAAGAATAGGTATTTTGAATAAACCCATTATTTGTTTCAGCAATCAAAGAAGAAGTGATATCCATATATGAATACGGGTCAGGTGAGTAATAATAGAACTGTCCTGTTACGTCTGTTCTGCTCTGGGCGATAGTTCCGTTATTTATTCCTGCGATACCTCTTATTATTTCAGGCTGGTTATTAAGAGTACCAACATCAATAGAAGTCATCAAATTCTTGGTCAAAAAAAGTCTTTCTATTATTCCGTTGTTTGTTCCGACAACCGCAGCAGAATTATCTGTTGAACTTGCATAAAGATTTTGTATCACTGCATCTTTTGTTGTACTTGAGAATACATCATCAGAGAAAGTAATTGTATGACCGTTGCCGTCAAGAGTTCCTGCAAAATTCTCCCTTGCAACATAGCCTGATAGAGATGAAAGGTTTATATCAGCATCGAGAATGTAGGTTTTGCCTTCGGTTCCAGTTCCATCCTGAGCAATTTTGTCGATGAACTCCTGTTCCGACCTAATAAGAACTATTTCTGAGGAAGAAGTGTCCGATGCTGCAGAAACAGGAGAAGAGGCAGAAGTGCTTGAGGGAGCATAGGCGGGTGGAGAAGCAGATAGAGTTTTTGAGGATGAGGTTGTTTTGATTTCATAGCGTTCATAGCTGCTGCCGTCATTTGTGGCACTGCCGACAGAAGATGGTGTATTATACATAAATGCAGCATAATTCACATATGACGCCACAGAGGGTGTTGAAGGAGCTGTCACTGAGCCAAGTTTTGACCCAAAGATATTTATCTGACCGAAAGATGTTGAATTCTTGGTTGTATAAAGTGATTTCAGCAGCTCGTTTGCCTGTTTTTGCATTTCCTGGCGTTCAGAAGCTGAATAAGTCCCGTTAGCAGCCTTTTCCGTCAGTTCTTTGAGTTTTAGCAGCGTTGACTCCATCGTTTGCAGTGAGTCAATGCCGGTATGAAGCAAATTTATGCCGTCCTGAGCATTTTGCATTGCCTGTGCGAGTGTTCTTATCTCAGAATTCAGATTTGAAGATAAAACAAGCCCTGTCGGGTCATCAGCAGGCGAGTTTATTCGCATACCCGTGGCAAGTCGTTGAAGAGTTTGTTCTATTCTGTTATTAGCCTGACTAATACTCCGTTGGAGTATCAGATTAATCTGATTCATTGACGATACACCTGTATATTCCTTTATTGACGATTATGAAGAAGCTATCCCTATTATAAAAAGCTTCTTTTATTTATGAATATCCCTATTCAAAGTGTACAGCCCGTTTAGAGGCTTGGCATCATACAAATAATGTATTTTTAATATATTTATTGTTATACCCGTTATTAGCAGATTTTATTCAATAAAAAAAATATTTTGTTGCAAAAATTTTTTGAGTATTTTATAATCATTTCACAAAGGCAATGGGAGCGTAGCTCAGTCTGGTTAGAGCGCCTGCCTGTCACGCAGGAGGTCGCGAGTTCGAGCCTCGTCGTTCCCGAATTAAAAAAGTCCTACAAAAGTAGGACTTTTTTAATTGGAATGATAATGGTGAGGACTCGTCAAATTCGCGAGTTGCGCGAGGGAGCTGAGGCTGGAGCGTTTTTGCGTTTGTGTTGAAAACACATTAGCAAAACGCGTAATTGCCGTTAAAAGCGACCGAGCAAGACACGAGCCTCGTCGTTCCCGCCATTTAAATCAAGAGCCTTATTAAGAGGCTCTTTTTTGTTGCCCTGAGGAGATTTCAGGGAGTTCGAACCCAGCTATTTTTTCAGTAATATAAACAGCAACAAATGGTATATTATGAAAGTGTTAAACAACTAGGAAAGTCCTACGGGATTGATGTAGAATATATTTCAGATGAAGTATTAAATCTAGACAATAAAGGTAGATGTCAATTCAAAGATTGCAAATGCAATCAGAAGAAACATAGCTTTTAGCATATTCATGATAATATTAAGAAGTGAAATTATAGGAGTTAATAATATGTTGAAGAATATTCTAATATTCATAGCAGGCATGGTTACAATGTTTATACTAATGGTGTTATTTGGAATAACAGTTAATTCATCAAGTAATAATGGCTATCCGGGATTAACAATATTTGAAGAAGAAGGTAAATGCATGGGGGCAAAACAAATAGAGATAATGCAAACAATCGAGCCAAATATGGCACTTGCACACGCTAAAACTCGTCCGAATGCAATATATGATGAAAACGAATTACTTGTTTTACTGCTAGGCGATGAAAAAGCTAATTTCTACGATGACCAAAAGATTAATATACCTAGAGGAATGTGTGTTAAACAAATTGGTAGATATCAATATGAAGCAAAAATGGGTTTAAAAACGGTTCCTGCAGTAACAATAAAGTAATTATGGAAGATACAATATTAATCAGCCTAATAATAGCCTTTGTTATAGCAATACCTATAATTAGATTTACATTGCGTTATAACAAATACAAGAATAGTAATTATTACAGAAATACACAGAATTCATACTGGTCTGTATTTGGTGATAATGGTAAATATGGAGAATATAGGTTATATCAGGATTTACAATCCTTTGAGTTAATAGGTTGCAAGTTCTTGTTTAACTTATATGTCCCTAGAGATAATAGCAAAACCTCTGAAATAGATATTATAATGTTTCACCCTAAAGGACTATTTGTTATTGAAAGTAAGAATTACAGCGGTTGGATATTCGGCAATGAAAGTCATAAGCAATGGACTCAAACACTTCCTATAGGTTACGGCGAAAGTCATAAAGAACGCTTTTATAACCCAATAATGCAGAACTCAACGCATATAAGAGCAATTAGAAAGCATATTGATGACTCTATTCCTATATACTCTGTGATTGCATTTTCTGATAAGTGTACTCTTAAGGATGTTACGGTTAAAAGCAATGTTATCGTAACTTATTACAGTAATCTAGCAAGAGAGATTAAATATAAGTTATCGACAATTAATAACTATTCGATGGATTCAGAACTACTTAATAAAACCTATAATAAACTATCTCAATATGCCAATGTTGATGAAATAACAAAGTATAAGCATATTTATAACAATTAATTATATAGGATATTTACGACTATCAAGCTATATATTTTAAAGCCCATTGATTCAACATATAAACTAGTTTTGCACTATCTTTATTCATTAACTGCAATTTTAATGTTGTAATAAATGGTTCGATATAAAACGCATTATTTCCGAATTAAAAAAGTCCTACAAAAGTAGGACTTTTTTAATTGGAATGATAATGGTGAGGACTCGTCAAATTCGCGAGTTGCGCGAGGGAGCTGAGGCTGGAGCGTTTTTGCGTTTGTGTTGAAAACACATTAGCAAAACGCGTAATTGCCGTTAAAAGCGACCGAGCAAGACACGAGCCTCGTCGTTCCCGCCATTTATTAAAAATTGATTATTTATCAATAAATCAAAAACGGAACTAAGCTCTATGCTTAGTTTTTTGTTTTTACAACAAAACTTCGTATATTTTATATCTCAACAATTTCATATTCTCTGCTGCCCAAACCGAGTGTCTCTGCTGCCTCAATCGTATGAATACCGTTTCTTGACTCTATACGTTTGATTAAATCCCTCTTACCCTCATCATATGAGTTATAAACAGCATCAACACAAGCCTGATCAACAGAAACCGGATCAGCCGAAGCAAAAATACCGATATCAGCCATCTTTGGTTCTGCCGGATTTGAATCACAGTCACAGTCAACAGACAATCTGTTTGCAACATTTATATAAACAATATTCTCATGTCCAATATAATCAACAACCGATTTACACGCCTCAGCCATTGCTTCAAGAAAGGCATTTTGTTTTGATATTCCGATAAAACCTCCTGCATTGTGTATCAGTGATTTACCATGAGCAGAGGCAATTCCGATAGACATATTTTTGAGAGCCCCGCCAAATCCACCCATAACATGCCCTTTAAAATGAGATAACATCAAAATAGACTTATAATTCTGCAAATTTGCCCCGACAAAATTCTTTTTTAAATGCTTTCCGCAAACGACATCAAGAGCTATCTCTTTTTCGCCGTCCATAATATCACATGGTGCTATCTCAAAGAAACCATGTTTTTTCATAACCTCCCAGTGTGATTTTGTATTGCTTCTTGGACCACCGTAGGCTGTATTGCACTCAACAATCGTACCATTGACCTCTTCTACCAGCTTTTTTATCATATCCGGCTGTAAAAAATTGTGTCCTCCTGGTTCACCTGTCGAAATTTTTACAGCAACTTTTTCTTTTAGATTCACATCAAGCGTTCTATAAACTTTCACAAGGCTATCTGAGGAGATTTCTTTTGTAAAATAAACCGTTGATTTTGCCATATCACACCGCCTATCTTCTAAAATCCATATATGAATATATCACAAATTTTCTTTTCTAACCCAGTTTTCTCTTGAAAGTTCTCGATGCCAGAGTCAAAGTAATTGAGGAAATTATTATTAACGGAATAAGATTTATAATAACATCATCAAACCCCATTCCCTTGAGAATTATTCCTCTTGATAAAACCATAAAGAACCTTACCGGATTAAGCCATGTCAAATACTGCAAACAAAGAGGCATATCTTCTATAGGTGAAATAAATCCTGATAAAAGAACAGAAGGCATCATAAAAGTCATTGCACTTAAAATGGCTTGCTGCTGGGTATTGCAGATTGAAGATATAAACAATCCGACTCCGATTATCGCAAGAAGAGAAATCAAAATTGAAACCATAAACAAAACAAATGACCCTGCAAAAGGGAGGTGAAAAAATACAACAACTATCCACGTCATAATCATTGTCAATGTCATAGCTATAATCAAAGGCGGAACTGACTTTCCTGTCAGTATTTCAAATGATGACAACGGACTGACTATCAACTGGTCAAACGTTCCCTGCTCTCGTTCCCGAGAAATTGAAAGAGATGTCAAAATCAACGTTGTAACAAGAGATAACATTGCAACAATTACCGTCAATATAAACCATTTATATTCAAGATTCGGGTTAAACCAGTTCCTGACCGAAGCATTTATGGCAGCACCGCCGCTTTGTCGAGAAACATCTCCACCATATCCTGAAATAATCTGTGATGCATAACCTGAAGCAATTGACGCAGAGTTTGTCTGCCTTCCATCAGCTATAACCTGAACAACAGCAGGTTTGCCTGATTTTATATTACGGGAAAAATCGTTGTTTATCATCAAACCTATCTGAACTCTTTGCGTATCAAGTTTTTTTTTGAAATCAGACTCATCATTCACATAATAAAAATTTCTGAATCTGGGAGAATTTTCAAACCTTGACATCAATTCGCGAGACTCAACACTTTGTGAGCGATCAAGAACCGCAACATCAATATTTTGAACTTCCATCGTTACGGCATTTGAAAAAATCAAAAGCTGCATAAGCGGCAATCCAAGAATTATCCCTTTTGTTTTCGGGTCTTTCCAAATTGTTATGAATTCTTTTTTCATAAGAGCAAGAACTCTTCTCAAAAAACCCCCGATCATTATTCAACTCCTCGCTGCACTTTGTTCTTTTTATCTTCAAGTCTGATAGAAGTATTTTTATAAACCAGCCCAAACAAAATGACGCCAAGCAGAGTTAAATATATAGCATTTGCAATAACTATTTCAGCAACACTGCCTGCCATAAACTCACTTTCAACGAACGAAACATAATACCTTGGAGGTAAAACTCTTGTCAGATGTTGAAAAAATACCGGCATGGAATTTATAGGAAACATCAAACCCGACAACATCAATGCAGGCATAAAACCGACACTCATCGCAACCATGCTTGCCAGAAACTGATTTTTCAAAATTGAAGAAATACACAAACCAATACCGAGTGAAGTGAACAAAAACAAAGCACTGACCACCGATAAAATCAGATAGCTTCCTCTGAACGGTATCTGAAAAACCACAACACACAGAAAAATATTAAACCCAAAAGACACCATACCAAGAATAAAATACGGAATATATTTTCCAAGGACTATATGTATAGCTTTGACAGAAGTCGAAAGCATACTCTCCATTGTTCCGCGCTCCCACTCACGGGCAATAACAAGGGATGTCAGCAATATACCTATTAAAGTCATAGTGATTGCGATAGAACCTGGTATAATAAAATAATGACTGTCCAAATCAGGGTTGTACCATGTCCTGACTTCAGTGTTTATTGACGGAGGCAATAATAATTCCGAATACTTGCTTGTTGACAACCAACTGTTAGCTATAGACAAGGCATAACTTTGAACATAGTTTGCAGTATTTACCTCAGAGCCGTCTGTTATAATCATCAAATCAGCTTTCTGGCCTCTTGCAAGCTTTGTTGAAAAATCATTTGGAATTATGACAGCGCCCTTGATTTTTGAACGTATAACAGCAGACTCAATGTCTTTTTCATTATCAAAAATTATTGAGTTAACATACTTGCTATGTCCGAATGATTTGACAAGCGTAGTTATCTCAGGATTCGTATCATCATTTTTTATTCCCATAGTTACTCTTACGGAATCAAGATTTATTCCGTACATATAAATAACAATAGAAATAAGCGGAAGCACAAAAGCCACCACAATACTGCTCGGATCGCGCAGTATTTGTTTTAATTCTTTTTTTACAAGTGCAAGGAGTATTTTCATTGCTCTTCACTCCTCTTAATCAATGTTATAAATGTTTCTTCCATGGTCGCTGCACCGGCTTTGTTTTTTAAGTCTTGAGGCGAGCCAAGGGCAATCGTTTCCCCATGATAAAAGAGGCTTATTCTGTCACAATATTCAGCTTCATCCATAAAATGAGTTGTAACAAGAATTGTCACTCCCTTTTTAGCAAGAGAAGTAATATGATTCCAAAAATCACGCCTTGTAATCACATCTACACCTGATGTAGGTTCATCCAAAAACAATACCGGAGGATTATGGATTAAAGCACATGCCATAGACAACCGCTGTTTCAAACCGAGAGGAAGCTGCTCGCTCTTCTGGTCAGCATAATCCTTCAAACCAAACACATCAACAATCTCTTCAACCCGGGATGCCCTGTTTCTAAATCCTATACCATAAACAGAAGCAAAAAATTCAAGATTTTCTTTGACGGTCAAACTTCCGTAAAGAGAAAATTTCTGCGCCATATATCCCAAATTTGCACGAGCCTTCTCAGGATTTTTTGTTATATCAACACCCATAATCCTTGCTGTTCCGCTTGTCGGTTTTGCAAGACCGCACATCATCTTGAACGAAGTTGATTTTCCTGCACCGTTCGGACCAAGAAGCCCGAATATTTCCCCTTTTCTAATTTTGAAAGTATTATTTTTTACCGCATAAAAATTACCGTATTTTTTTTCAAGATTATCAGCTTCAACGGTAAGTTCTATGTGTTTTTCTAAAGCATCATAATTCTTTGCTATCAGCGATTCTGTCTGATTGTATCCACCCATCAGCTCGATAACTCTGTTCTCAAATTCTTGAGAAGTTGACCCAAGCTTATCGGGTTCTCCATCATAAATTATACGACCTTTATCAATAACAACAGCTGTATCAAAACTGTGCGCCTCATCCAAATAGGCAGTTGACCAAATGACCGTAGTTTCGGGAGATATCATATTTTTAACCATCGCCATCAAGTCACGGCGTGAAATAGGATCAACTCCGACAGAAGGTTCATCAAGAACCAGAAACTCTGGACTTCCAAGCAAAGTACATGCAAGCCCGAGTTTTTGTTTCATTCCGCCAGAAAGCGCACCGGCAAGTCTGTTCTGAAACGGTGTAAGTTTGGTAAACTCAAGCATTTTATCAAAAGTATGAGAAACATTCTTCAAATCCGCATATAACGTCAAGTTCTCAAGAACCGTTAAATCCTCATACAACCCGAACTTTTGTGGCATATATCCAATATGCGGAGTCAGCTCGTCTTTTTGATTCACGGGATTAAATCCGAGTGTAGAAATTGTTCCGCTATCAGGTAGCAAAAGACCGATGATAGTCCTCAGCAAAGTTGTTTTCCCTGCTCCATCAGCTCCGATAAGCCCGGTTATTCTTCCTTTTTTAATATCAAGAGAAAGATTATCAAGAGCCGTTACAGACTTGAAAGTCTTTGTCAGATTTCTGATTTCTACGGTGTTCATCACTCCTCGCTGTCTAAATCAACTTTTATTGTAACAGGCATTCCCTGACGCAGATATTCATCTATATCATAGATATAAACCCTGATGCGATAAACCAAATTTGTTCTTATATCAGTTGATTGAACAGTCTTTGGCGTAAACTCGGCAACTGGAGAAATATATCCGACCTGTCCCGTATATTCTCTTTTCTTACCCGTTTTCGGATTCGTTGTATCGGTATAAACCCTGACAGATTGACCGTATTTGATATTTCCCAAGTCGGTTTCGTTGACATAAGCTCTCACCCAAACGGGTTTTATTTTTGCCATTGTATAAACCGGTTGTCCTTTTGAAACATTTGCCCCAGGTTCTTGTATTCTTATCATCACAATACCTTCTTCAGGAGCATAAATCTTTGTGTAATCAAGCTGGTTTTTAGCAAAATTTTTCTGTGCAACAGCTGCGTCATAGTCAGCTTTTGACCTGTTTTTATTATTCAAAAGAGTATCGTAATCCTGTTTGGATATTGTATTGTCATTTACAAGCGGTGCATTGCGTTCAAATTTTGATTCGGCATCTGATTTAATCGCAAGAGTTTTTTCGACATCAGCTTCTGCCTTTTCAAGATTTGAGCGGTAATCCTTATCATCCATAACAGCAAGCAGCTCTCCCGCTTTTACCGTATCGCCTTCTTCTTTGAGCATTTTTTCAATCCTGCCTGCCACCTGAAAACTCAAATCAACCTGACGTATTTCTATATTGCCGTAAAGCGTAAGTTCATTGTTCAATCTGTTTTGCTTAATATACCAAAAGCCTGCAACCGCACAAATTATAAATAGTAATAATGTTATAACTGCTGCTTTCTTCTTCATAGTTGACCTCCAACGGCTTTATAGAGTGTAAAATAGTTAATAATTCTCTGAGTTTTTGCCTGCGTAAAATTTGTCTGCGACTCAAGAAATTCTGTTTTTGCAACAAGATATTCAGGAACGGATATTACTCCTTGATTGAGCTTCTTTTCCGCATTTCCAAAGTTTTGCAGTTCATATCCGAGTTCAGACTTTGTATTAGCTTCTACCTGTTTGTCATGTTTAATTATGCATAATGAGGTATTCACTTCTTTTACCGCTTCAAGATTTGTTTGGTTATAATCTTCAAAAAGTTCTTCATATTTCGCTTTTTGCATTTTCAGTCTTGCAACTTTCATACCACCCTTAAATATATCCTGCGATGCACCTGCAAGAATTGCTGCAAGAGAAGACTCCCAGGAGAAAAATGACCCCGGAGCAATAGTATTAAACGCCCAGACTCCCACTATGTTGAATGTCGGGAAAAACTCTTTTTTGGCAACCCTCACATCAATTTGCGCTTTTTCAAGATTTGCCTCGGCAGCCTTGACATCAGGACGGGCAAAAATTATATCCGAACTGACTTCCTTAGGAATTTCTCCGGAGTATTCAAAACTGTCAAAATTGCCGAATTTCATATTTGCAGTGTTTGCAGCAGAATTTCCGGTCAGCACGGCAAGCTGCATAACTGCTGTTTCCCGATTCTTCTTAAGATTTTCAAGCGTACTTTTTGATGCTTCAACATTCTTTTTTACGTTATTCAAATCTGTCAAATTTATGACACCGTGTTTAAATTTTTTATCATTGCGGTTGAGGATTTCTTCCTGAATTTTCAAAATTTCTTCCTGTTTTTTAATCAAATCATCATAGCGCAAAATATTTGTATAAACGGTTGCAACATCGCTCAATAGCGCCAGATAAACCGCTTTTTCATTGAACTTTGCAGCTTCATAACTTTTCTTTATTGCTCTGGTTTTATCCCGGTTTTTCAAGAGCAAATCAGCTTCATAACTTGCAGTAAAGGGTAGAACAAATGCATTTTTCTTAAGCTGAAAATTATCCAGTTCGGGAACTTTGACCCCCAAATAATTTGCACTGACACCCAAAGAAGGAAGTTCCTGACCGAGTGAATATTTTGTCTGCTGTCTGTACTGTTCAACAGAGTGGGCAGCCTTCTTCAGTTCGTGATTTTTCTCAATAGCCTCTTTTATGTAGCAGTTCAGGTTTTCATCATTGAATTTTTCAAAAAACTCAATATTCAACTCCTTTACATCAACGGCATAAGAAACTTGAGAATAAAATAACAACATACATATCAATAATATTTTTTTAATCAAGCGCAACCTCCTTTGTAATTGCGTTTATATAAAATTTTATATTATCTTTTATGATTTGTTTGTCATCTTCTCCGAATTCATCCTGACCGAGTCTTCCAAGACAAAAAGCAGGCATAATTCTCGGAGAATTAAGCTGAGAAAAAATAAATACCGTCTTATAAATAATTTCTTTATGACTGATATCATCACCGAAAATTCTCGCAACAAGTTTTCTTATGTAGCTGAAAACAGGTGAATCCAGCTTTCTTTTCGGATTTTGCTGTTCTTTTAGCAAAAACATCATCAAATCATTCGAAATTTTATTTGAATATAAGAAATCCACCGCTTTATCAAGAATTGTGCCCAAGAGTTCTATACACTCTGCTTTTGTAAGCTCAGAAGGATTTTTATTCAAATCCATAAAAGTCTTTGAATACTCTGTCTGCTGCTCGATGAGATTTTCAATAATTCCTTCATACAACTCACGTTTTCCGCCCCAGTAGTAAGAAATCATGCAGATATTGACTTCTGCTTTTTTGCAAATTTCTCTAATGCTGGTACCATCAAAACCTTTCTTTGCAAAAAGAGTTGTAGCCGCAGCCAAAATTCTGTTTTTCGAATTATCATCCCGAATTTTTTCCATAACACAATCCTGTTCTTTCTATAATTAATTTATAAAACAAACGTTTGATTATATCAAGAAGAATAAAAAAACATCATACCCCAAAGGTATTAAATATCATACAATATAAGTATTTGCTATTTCATATAATATAACCAATAATAAAAATACTTGGGAAAAATTGGTAAAAACGTCACTATGAGCACACTCAAAGATTTTTTTGAATATATGAACTCTGGCAAGTCTGTTGAGATAGGTTCCCCTATGCTGTCTTTTTTCGATGAACTGAGCCAGCAAGCCATGAAGATTACGACAGAGCTAAACAACAAATATCATTCACCGATGGAAATTGTCGAAATTTTCTCAAAACTTACCTGCAAAAACGTAGACAAATCATTCAGGCTTTTCCCTCCTTTTTATACTGACTGCGGAAAAAACATTACCGTGGGGAAAAACGTATTTATCAACTCCGGATGCAAGTTTCAAGATCAGGGCGGAATATTCATCGACGATGGATGTCTGATAGGTCACAATGTCATAATAACGACATTAAACCACGATATATCTCCATCCAAAAGAGCGGCATTGCATCCAAAACCGGTAAAAATAGGGAAACGTGTATGGATAGGAGCAAGCGTAACAATTATCCCGGGAGTTACTATTGGAGATAATGCAATAATCGGCGCAGGAAGCGTCGTTGTCAAAGATGTTCCCCAAAATACAATTGTTGTAGGAAACCCGGCAAAAGTCATAAAACATATAACAGAGGAGTAAAAAAATGGCAAAAAATGTTCTAATCATTGCGACAAGCCCGAGAAAAAACGGCAACTCATCACAAATAGCTCAGGAATTTGCAAAAGGTGCTTCTGACTCTGGAAACAACTGCGAAATAATTTACCTTGCAGATAAAGACATAAACTTCTGCAAAGGCTGCCTTGCGTGTCAGAAAACAAAAAAATGCGTAATCAACGACGATGCACCTGAAATAGTCAGAAAGATGAAAACATCCGATGTTATTGTCTGGGCAACTCCTGTTTATTATTATGAAATGTGCGGCCAGATGAAGACCATGATTGACAGAGCCAACTCTTTGTTTGCTGATGATTATTCATTCAGAGATATATATTTAATCGCAACAGCCGCAGACAGCGGGGATTATTCAGCTGACGGTACAATCAAAGGACTGAGCGGATGGATAGAATGTATGGATAAAACAAATCTGAAAGGTGTAATAAAAGGCTTCGGACTCGAACAACCAGATGATATCAAATCGCATCCGGAAATATTGAAAGAAGCTTATAATGCAGGACAAAACGTATAAAACGGAGTGTTTCTTATGCTAAAAAAACTGATAATTTTTACAGGACTGTTTTTATTAATCATTGGAGGAACAACTATGACAACAGCAAAAAATAACGACTGGGATAAAACTTTCCCGAAAAGTGACAAAGTTAATGTAGAAAAAATTCATTTCAAAAATAGATACGGAATAGGATTAACAGGTGATTTGTATACGCCTAAAAATAAAAAAGAAGATAAACTACCAGCTATCGCAGTATCAGGCCCGTTCGGTGCGGTTAAGGAGCAGGCTTCCGGTTTGTATGCACAAACACTAGCCGAAAGAGGATTTATTACACTGGCATTTGACCCTTCTTATACAGGCGAAAGCTCCGGAGAACCGAGAAATGTATCATCTCCTGATATTAATACCGAAGATTTCAGTGCAGCCGTTGACTATTTGAGCAACCTGAAAGATGTTAACCCTGAAAGAATTGGGATTATTGGAATATGCGGATTCGGCGGTTTTGGTTTGAATGCTGCAGCTATTGATACAAGAATTAAAGGGGCTGTTACGGTTACAATGTATGATATGACAAGAGTTACCGCAAACGGATACTTCGATTCGATGGATGAAAAAGCAAGATATGAATTAAAAGAATCTTTGAATAAACAAAGAACCGAAGATTTTAAAAACGGAACTTATGCTAAAGCTGCAGGACTTCCTGAAAAATTAACGGGCGAAGAACCTCAGTTTGTAAAAGATTACTACGGATACTACAAAACACCGCGCGGATTCCATCAACGTTCAATCAATTCAAACGGAAACTGGACAATGACTTCTTCTCTCTCATTAATCAATATGCCCATACTCGCCTATAGCGGCGAAATTAAAAATGCCGTGCTTATGATACACGGAGAAAAAGCGCACAGCAAATATTTCAGTGAAGATGCGTTCAAAAAACTCAAAGGCGACAACAAAGAATTATATATTGTCCCCGGAGCAAACCACGTCGACTTATATGACAATCTCGAAAAAATTCCTTTTGATAAGATTGAAAAATTCTTCACAACTTATCTGAAATAGGCAAACAGGAGAAAACAAATGAAAAAATTAATCCCTCTGATATTTGTATTTCTGCTTGCTCAAAATTGTATAACAGCATATGGAGCCAATAATCCTGTAAAAAAACAAACAAGAACGGATATATGCAAAGATAACTACAGAACACTCTTCAAAGGAGAAGCACTTCAAACAAGCGGTGATGATCCCGAGATGATGGCAATTTTGCAGAAATATATCTTTGGAGAAGTTTTTACTGTCGGAGATCTTGACCTCAAAACAAGAGAGCTGCTTACAGTGACCTCTCTCAGCGTGCAGCAAACACTTCCGCAGCTTAAATCGCACATTAACGCAGCTTTGAATGCAGGTGTTACACCGATTGAAATAAGAGAAGCGATTTACCAGCTTGCACCGTTCATAGGTTTTCCGAAGACGCTGAATGCTATCGGAGTAATGAACGAAGTTTTCAAGGAAAGAGGGATAAAAACCCCTCTCAAACCGGCGGCAACAGTAAAAGAAAATGAACGTTATGAAAAAGGATTTGCAATACAAAATCCCCTATACGGAGATGAAATAGAACAAGCACTATCAGAACTTCCTGATGATATGGGAAAAGATGTTTCTGATTTTCTGACTGAAGTCTGCTTCGGTGACTTCTATACAAGAGATGGGCTTGATATTAAAACAAGAGAATTACTTTTTGTCGCAGCACTTGTGACAACAGGCAATAACACAACTTTAAAAAGCCATATCAAGGGTAATTTGAAAGCAGGCAACTCAAAAGAAACAATAACATCAGCAATCATTCAATGCCTGCCTTATGTCGGATTTCCGAATACTATAGCCGCCCTAAAAACTATGAAAGAAGTTTTGAGCGAAAAATAGAAAAACAACACAACAAAAAATAAGGTGCCTCGGCACCTTATTTTTTTTATCGAGAAATATTTTTTCCGAGCTCATAAGCCTTCTGAGAATATTGCGTGTGTTTTATATCACCCTCGCTCCACACTCCTGAAGCTATTACCTTCCCAGAGTCAGACCACCCGAGATAATTCAACAAGGCTTCATAATGACTGATAATCGGCTGAGCTTCTTTTGCCGATGTATCAGCATAAGTCATCAATAAAACGGCTTTTTTAGGTTTGCTTATTTGTGAATTAATTGCATAAAACCTGTCTATTACAGCTTTGATTTGAGCAGATATTCCGAAATAATACATTGGAGATGCAAAAACAACAACATCAGCATCTACTATATTTGCTTTGATAAATTCAAAATCATCTTTGAAGACACATTGACCGTTCATACCGCATTTATTACAGGCAATGCATGGGTGAACATCCTTGAATGCGGAGTCAAATCGAACAACGCTGTGCCCTGCTTCCTGTGCGCCTTTTATAAAATTATCCGCCAACGTGTTTGAATTCCCGTTTTTCCTCGGGCTTCCCGTGATAACAAGTATCTTCATTTTTTTATTTCCTCCAAACAAATTTGTTTTCTTCTCAATTGCAACTGCACTGCCGGCAACGACAGCGCCTGCTGCTGCAATCAGTGTATTTTTGATAAATTTCCGTCTGTCCATCTTTCACCTCTTTTCAATTTTACCCCCTTAGAGCAGCTCTCAGTCAAGCATAAAAAAGTCCCGAAAAATTCCGGGACAAAGAGTGTTTTGCGCTTAGCGTTAATAATTTATAATATACTCTGCAAACTCGGGACTGTAGTGATTGACAAACAAACTCTCACCTTTATCCAGATTTCTGATTTCATCCATATCTTCTTTTGTCAGCTCAAAATCAAAAAGCATAAAGTTTTCTTTCATTCTTTCTTTATGAACTGATTTTGGAATAACAACAACGTCTTCCTGTATCAAAAATCTCAAAGCAACCTGTGCAACGGTTTTATTATATTTTTCGCCTATAGATTTGAGAATTTCATTTTTAAAGAAATTGTTTTCGCCTCTTGCCATAGGGCTCCACGACATAAGCTGAGTATTATATTTATCCATATATTTACGCAAAGTTTTTTGCTGTTGGAATATATGTGTTTCCATCTGGTTTATCATTGGTTTTATTTCAACAAAATTGCAGAGGTCAACATACCTATCAGGGAAGAAGTTGCTTACTCCGATTGCTCTTACTTTACCGTCTTTGTAAGCTTTTTCCATTGCCCTGTATGTTCCGTAATAATCCCCGAACGGCTGGTGGATTAATAAAAGGTCAATGTAGTCGGTTTGTAATTTTTTCAAAGACTCATCAATTGATTTTGCTGCTTTTTCTTCACCCGAATTTGTTATCCATACTTTTGTTACCAGGAAAAATTCTTCTCTTTTTATCCCTGATTTTTTCACGGCAGCTCCGACACCTTCTTCGTTGTAATATGCCTGAGCAGTATCAATCATTCTATAGCCGGTATCAATAGCATCAGTCACGCATCTTTCACATTCTTTCGGGTCAACAAGAAAGACTCCGTAACCTAAAATCGGTATTTCAACACCATTATTTAATTTTAATGTCTGCATATTATTCTCCTTTTAATTAATGGATTGTAAAACCGCCGTCAACAGAAATTGCTGCACCGTCAACAAAGGTTGCATAAGGCGAACAAAGCCACATAACAGCATGTGCTATTTCATAAGGTTCTCCAAGTCTGCCTTTTGGAATATCTCTGACCATAGCTTCTTCCATCGCAGGATTTCGTTTAATGATATCTTTCGCCATCGGAGTTAATATTACCCCCGGAAGAACAGCGTTAATCCTGATACCTTCCGAAGCGTAATCAATGGAAGCTGTCCTTGTTAACCCGATTATTGCGTGTTTGCAGGCAATATAAGCTGCCTGTCCCGGGAATCCCGTTATTCCACCCTGAGATGAAGTATTTACTATGCATCCTTTTTCCGGTTGTTTCAACATTTGGATGATTTCATATTTCATACAGTTCCAAACACCTTTGAGGTCTACTGCAACTGTCTTATCAAATTCTTCATAAGTTATTTCCGCCATTGGTCTTTGGGGAGTCTGAACGCCTGCATTATTAAATCCGCAGTCAAGACGCCCGTATTTTTCAACAATCCAGTTAATCATATTTTCAACCTGCTCAGGACTTGATACATCGCATTTATACGAAACAGCACTAAATCCGGCATCAGTCAATTCTTTCACCTGAGCATCCATATCAAGCACATCAGAGAGTATAACTTTTGCGCCTGCCTTTGCAAATTCCTGAGCTGTTGCAAGTCCTATACCCTGAGCAGCTCCGGTACATAAAACCACCTTGTCTTTAAAACACTCTTTCATAATAAAGCTCCTTATATTTATATAATTTTAGTCTAATATTTGAGAGCCGCTATCAGTCAAGAAATTGTTTCACCGGTATACTCTACTGCCTTAACAGAGCCGAGCTTGTGAATATCCTCGTCAGTTCTGTTTCCATAGATAGTGATTTTATTCAGCTCAGTTTCAATATTTGAAAATTCTTCATCAGAAAGTTCCACATCCGCAGCACCAAGATTCTCAACAACTCTTTCATCTTTTCTCATACCGGGAATAGGTACAACATGCGGATATTTTTTGAGCATCCAGGCAAGAGAAATCTGAGCCGGGGTTATGCCTTTTTTATCTGCAACATCATGAAGCAAATCAAGCAGAGGTTGATTTTTCTCGACATTATCAGGAGCAAATCTAGTGATAACACGCCTTACATCATCACCTTTATACTGAGTATTTTTGTTGTATTTTCCGCTCAAAAAACCGCTTGCCATCGGAGAAAATGCTACAAAACCGATATTCAGTTCCTGACATAGAGGGATAACATCTTTTTCAAACATTCTCTCCATCATTGAATATTCACTCTGAATAGCACTCAAAGGAGTAACGGCATGAGCTTTTTTGATTTGCTCAACGGTAGACTGAGATTGTCCCCATGCACGAATCTTACCTTCTTTGATAAACTCACCCATCCACGCTGCTACTTCTTCTACATTGCTATCAAGCGGTACTCTATGCTCATAGTAAATGTCTATATAATCTGTCTGTAATCTTTTGAGAGAATCATTCAATGCATTTGTTATTCCCTTTTTACTGAGTTTACCCTCAGGAATTTCCTGTCCCTCCTGAAAAACAGGAACAAATTTCGTTGTTAAAATAATTTTATCTCTGAAGGGTTTAACGGCCTTCCCGACCAGTTCTTCATTTGTGAAAGGTCCATAAGCCTCAGCGGTATCAAACAATGTGCAGCCGAGGTTATAAGCCTTGCGCATTAATCTGATTGATTCTTCTTCCGGAGGAAGTGCGCCGTAACCGTGTGAAAAACCCATGCAGCCCATACCGACTGCAGAAACTTCTAAATCTCTTAGTTTTCTGTATTTCATAAATTATTTCCTCTTTTTTATACTATTTTTCCGATGCAAGTTGTTTTGCAGCATTATTCACACACTGCAATGCATTCAAGCTTCTCGGGTATCCGATGAATGGGATACCTGCTGAAATTACATTGATGAGAAACTCTCTTGAGTTGCCGACTTTCATATTTCCGACAGAATGAGCCGTCAGTTGAGGCTCACATCCGCCTTGAGCAGAGATGAAACAAAATGTAATCAGCTCTCTTTGACGCAGAGTAAGCCCGCTTCGTGTATAGTAGTCACCAAAGCAGTTAGCAGCGAGCCAGACATTTATATGCCTTGTTTCTTCAGGTCCTGATGTGTAGAACTCCCGCATTCCTTCGCCAAAAATATCTACCTGAGCCTGATTACCGTCTTGCAATCTTGTATCTGAAGTTGTATGTGATTGATTCTCAAGAGGAAGTTTTATTCCTCTTTTCTCAAAAATTTCATTGACAGCATTCAGAAAAGGAAAAACTCTCCCTATGCCGAGATAAGCGACAGCCTGATAAACTATCTCCTTAATTTCAACCGGGGTTACATCACAATTTAAGGCAGCCTGAAGCATAACTCTGAACTCATCAATTCCCTGACAACCGAGCAGATAAGAGAGAATAACCATCATTCTCGTTTTATCATCAAGCCCGTATTCACCGTGATTTGTCCGGTTAATAACTTCATCAAACGCAAAATTGTCAAATCTTTCAACAAATTCAGGATCTGTTTCATACAATTTTGAAACTTCGTCATCAAACATCTTTTTTTGATAACTCTTTGCAAATTCTGTAATCATATTTCTCACCTGTTATTTCTTATTTACCAATATACGGTTTGAGTACTGTCTTAAGCTGGAAGTCACAAAACTTATCCGTCCACTCAAGAGGTTCAAATTTCCCGTCAGACATACACCAGCTCACCATCATCCCGTATAACTCGCTGATAATTATATAGGTCAGCAGCTCAACCGGTGTATTTTGAATCAACTCGCCGTTTGATACCGCATTATTGAGAATCCCTTTCAGCATCTCAACGTCATAAATCCATTTTTGACCGTCTTTGTTATCAGGAGTATTATTCGGGTCAAGAACATCTCTCGTCCACTGACGACAGATATGGATGCCGCATGTTTCGACGCATTCCATAAATCGATGAAAATAATGCGACAGTTTTTGACTTATCTCCATATCTTTCATATTTTCGATTTCATCAACTATCTCAGAGAAAGGCATTCTGCTGATTTCAAGGACAATATCCTCTTTTCTTTTGAAATAAGTATAAAAAGTTCCCTTTGCCACCCCTGCCTTTCTTGTAATATCCTCAACGTTTATCGAATCAAATCCCTTTTCTTTGATAAGTTCAAGAGCGGTTGAAATGAGTTTTCTTTTTGTTTCAATAGCAGAGAGCTGACGTTTGTTCATAATTATCCCTTTCTGAAATTATAATATCATTTCATTGACTAAAAGTCAATGACTTATAGTCAACGAATAATAAAAAAAATAAAAATCACCTGCTCTATTTGATGTTATTACCTGTTTTATCAATATAGAAACAATTTTCTGACTTATCTTTTTCTGATTTTCGGATGCAGACATAAGCCTTACCATCCGAAAATGGAAAAGCCTTATTATAACGAAAATCTATGGTTTGGCGTCCTTTTTTATCAATAAAACCAAATAAACATTGCCTGTTTTCTCTTTTTCCGACAACAGCAAGCCCGTCTGAAAAATCACCTGCGTAGTCATATTTAAAATCAACAGCCATCCGCCCCTGTTCATCCATATAACCATATAACATTTTGTTACCGCTGATTATTCCAACAGAAACCAGCCCCTCAGAAAAATTACCCAAAAATTCCGCATTTGAGGAAAAAACAGGTTTCAAATTCTTGTCAAAATAAACAAAATCCGCCTCTGTATTAACCTTTATATAATCATCATACACTACAATTTGTTCTTTAAAGACGGGAGGTAAAATGTCTTTCTCCTCCATATCTTTCACACCCCAGAGATTATTCTTTTTATATGCAAAATATTTAGAAAATCCGTTATAAGATATTTCTTCATATTTCCCGCATGGAACAACCTCTTTGTGGGATGCAAGAGTTTCTATCCTCCAGGTGCCGTCTTCGCACATACAGGAAAAGTATTTGTACATTTTTTCAAGCGTTTTATCGGTAAGTTGTTCAAGTTCATCAGCTTCATCTTTTGATATCTTCTTCTTTTTCCCGTCAGGTTTTATCAAATAAATACCATCCTCTTCATACCAGATAATTCCATCCTGTTCAAAAGAAAAAAGTTTCTTATCAAATTTTTGAAAAAAAGCTTGTTCAGTAGAAAAAGAAATTTTCGGAATAACTTCTTCGCCTCTTCCGTTGAAGATTTTCCCCTCAAAACTCGGGTATAACAAATCATCAGACCTGCCATAAGTATTAGTTGCAAACAATCCCCAGGGGAATACAGGCGAAAGATAGTCATAATAATCCTTTGAAAGTTGTTTCCCTTTCTTATCAACAAAAAAATATCCTTTGATATTCTTTGCAATAATCATATTCTCAGAAAAAAATTCTATCGATGAATCGGGAAGTTCAAGCAGCTTTTTGCCGTTCAAATCATATATTGAATATTTCGGATATAAACGTGCGAGATAGCCGTTTTCCTGTTTTTCCAAAAATTTATATACCGGTTCAAGAATAATATCTCCGGAAGAATTTTTTATCCCGTAATAAGTGTGCATTCCTCTTCTTGTTGAAAAAACTTCATCACCATAAGCGCAAGAAGCAATGAGCATAGCAAAAACGGAAAAAATTATTGCAAATTTTTTCATAAAAAATTCCTCCTGACAAGAACCTATCTTGCACAAACTGATTCAACTTCCTCGATAACATCAGAAACAGATAATATTTCAACAAAATCAGACAGCATATCCTGATAATCTTTTACGTTGTTAATTGACTTAAAAAACGGCATATCAAAAGGATTATAATCATCTATAAAAAGATACATTTTTTTGTTTTTGAAAACAAAGCTGACCTGCTTGTTTGTTTTGATATGGAGCTTTATGAGCTTATCGACGACATCATCAGTGACAAATTCTTTGACACGGTCGCTGTTATCCGAAAAAATATGAAATATATTATTAAGCTTCGGATTATCTTCCAAATTTATCGGTTTCAAATCTTTCAGTTTTTTATTCGAAATAGCCGCATCCTGAGTAATCAAAATATGAGAGTTAACACTTTTGTTCAGAAAAAATTCAACAACAAGCCCAAATTCATTTGCAAAAAGTCGGTGATTTGAGAGAGAAACATCCTGCACCTCAAATTTTTTATCTCCAAATCTTCCTGAAATTAAAGTATTACAGTCAATATTTCTATAATATTTGAATAATCCCGTCTCATTAAATTCATCCTTTGATGAACTCTGACGGGTTTTATTTTGAGCAGAAAAATCTCCAATAAAATTAAGCATTTTCTTCAAAAAAATATTTTTTGCAATGGATTTATACCGCTCGTTATAGCAAAAAGGAATAAAAGCAAGAAGAAACAACAATGCAAATATGGCATTCAGCTTTAGTGTATTTTCAAGAATCCCTGTATAAGACAGATATTTTATACTCAAACTTATAATAAAAAGTGAATATGCAATTGACAAGATTAACTGACGCATAAATTCAAATTTATTAAGAGTTGCTGCTATATTATTTTTGAAAAATTCTCTGAAATCCTTGCTGTTTATTCTCTGTATCAATTCTCTAGAATTATTTTTATCCATTTTTACATTCCCGTTACTTTTATTTACTTATTTTATCTTATTTGTTTTAATAAAAAATGATGTATTTGTATTATGCGGGAAACATAAAAAATGCCGTTTATTTTTGAAAAACAGAGTATAGAGGATGTTGTTCTAATCAAGCCGAAAGTATTCGAAGACTCAAGAGGTTTTTTCCTCGAAAGCTATAAATATTCAGAATTTTGCAACAACGGAATAAAAGAAGTTTTCATACAGGATAACCACTCAAAATCTTCCCTTGGTGTCCTTCGAGGACTCCACTACCAGCTTAATCCGAAAGCACAGGGAAAACTTCTGAGATGCACCGAAGGAAAGATTTTTGATGTTGCTGTTGATATCAGAAAAGGCTCGCCGACCTTCGGCAAGTGGGTAGGAGTAGAACTTTCCGAAGAAAATAAATATATGTTCTATATTCCTGCAGGTTTTGCCCATGGTTTTGTCGCACTATCAGATAAAGTACAATTGCTTTATAAAGCTACAGAAGAATATTCTCCGGAAAATGACCGCGGCATAAGATGGAATGACCCTGATATAAATATCAACTGGAACATAAATTTTGAACCGGTTTTATCGGAAAAAGATAAAAAACAACCAATGTTGAAAGACGCTGAAATAAATTTTGTATTTGAACAAAAATAATAAACATAAGGAAAAAATAATGAAATTATTAATAACAGGAGGAGCAGGTTTTATCGGCAGCTGTTTTGTCAGATATATGCTCAAAAATCACCCGGATTATAAAATCATAAATCTGGATGCCCTTACATACGCAGGAAATCTTGATAATCTGAAAGACGTAGAAACAAACCCTAACTACTCATTTGTTCATGGCAACATATGTGATAAACAGCTTGTTGACGCTCTTATGTCACAGGTTGATGCCTGCGTCAACTTTGCAGCGGAATCGCATGTTGACAGAAGTATCACAGGTCCTGAAATTTTTATACAGACAAATGTAGGCGGAACTCTGAACCTTCTTGAAATGGCAAAAAAACATAAAATAAGTCGTTATCTGCAGGTTTCAACTGATGAAGTCTATGGAACTCTCGGGAAAACAGGATATTTCACAGAAACAACTCCTCTTGCTCCAAACAGTCCTTATTCTGCATCAAAAGCAAGTGCCGATATGCTCGTCAGAGCATACTATGAAACATACAAAATGCCTGTTCTTACAACAAGATGTTCAAACAACTACGGACCTTATCAATTTCCCGAAAAACTTATCCCGCTGTTTATATCAAACCTTCTCAAAGGCGAGAAAGTTCCTGTCTATGGAGATGGAATGAACATCAGAGACTGGCTCTATGTTTATGACCACTGCAGTGCAATTGACACAGTTCTGCATAAAGGAAGACTCGGTGAAGTTTATAACATCGGAGGCAACAACGAAAAAGCAAACATCGAAATCACAAAACTCCTGATTAAAGAACTGGGCAGAGATGAATCTTCAATAAAATACGTTGAAGACAGACTTGGACATGACAGACGTTATGCCATCGACAGTTCAAAAATCCAGAATGAACTCGGCTGGCATCCTTCAGTCACCTTCGAAGAAGGAATAAAAATTACAATCGACTGGTACCTCAATAATCAGGATTGGATTAAACGCCTCGAAAACAGAGAGGTAGCGGTATGACACGAATTCTGGTTACCGGCGCCAAAGGAATGCTCGGGCAAGACCTGTGTCCCATGCTCGATCAAAACGGGTTTGAAGTGATACCTGCAGATTATCAGGAGATGGATATCACTGACTTAAAACAGGTAGAATCTTTTATAAAAGAAAATTCTCCGGGATTGATAATCCACTGTGCAGCCTACACAAATGTTGATAAAGCAGAAGAAGACAAAGACAATGCTTTTTTGATTAATGAAAAAGGAAGCGAAAACCTCGCAAAAGTTTCCGGAGAAAACAGTATACCTATTGTGGCAATCAGCACGGACTATGTTTTTGACGGGACGGCAAATAAACCATACACCCCGGAAGACAAAACAAATCCGATTAACGTCTACGGAGCTTCAAAACTTGCAGGAGAACTGGCAATACAAAAATATAACCCTATGCACTACATTACAAGAACAAGCTGGTTATATGGAATCCATGGCAAAAACTTTGTCGAAACAATGTTTTCTCTTGCAGAAAAATTACCTCAGCTGAAAGTTGTCAACGACCAAATAGGATGTCCTACATGGACCGTAGCACTGTCTTACGGAATATTAAACCTGATTAGACAGGAGATGCCCTACGGTATCTACCACCTCTGCGGTAGCGGTTATACCTCATGGTATGAGTTTGCAAAAAAAATCTTTGAACTATCAAACACAGACAAGACGGTAATCCCATGCTCAACGGAAGAATTTCCGCGTCCCGCATCAAGACCGAAATACTCCGTCATGGACAACCGTGAAATGCTTCCTGCCTGGGAAGACTCTCTGAAAAATTATTTACAACTTAGGAGCCTGAAATAATGAAAGGAATTGTTCTTGCAGGAGGTTCAGGGACTCGTCTATATCCCGTAACAAAAGCCATCTCAAAACAGCTGCTTCCGATATATGATAAACCAATGGTTTACTACCCGATTTCGGTGCTTATGCTCGCCGGAATCAGAGATATTCTCATAATCTCCACGCCTGAAGATATATCAAAATTTGAAAATCTGCTCTCTGACGGAGCTCAGTTTGGAGTTAATTTCAGCTATAAAATACAGCCATCGCCTGACGGGCTTGCTCAGGCATTCATTCTTGGAGAAGATTTTATCGGAAATGACTCGGCTGCACTTGTCCTCGGAGATAATGTCTTCTACGGGCAGAGCTTTTCAAAAACACTGCAAAATGCCGTAAATAGAGTCGAAACATCAGGCGGCGCAACAGTCTTTGGATACAGAGTGCGAGACCCTCAGCGTTTTGGAGTTGTCGAATTTGATGAAAACGGAAAAGCCCTCTCAATCGAAGAAAAACCAAAAAATCCAAAATCAAACTATGCGGTAACAGGACTGTATTTCTATGACAACAAAGTTGTTGAATATGCAAAAAACCTGAAACCATCTTCCCGTGGTGAACTCGAGATTACTGACCTCAACAATATCTATCTCAAAAATAATAAACTGCATGTTGAACTTCTCGGACGAGGCTTTGCATGGCTTGATACGGGAACACATGAATCTTTGCTGCAAGCAGGTCAATATGTCCAAACAGTCGAAAACAATCAGGGAATAAAAATTGCCTGCCTCGAGGAAATTGCTTATAATATGGGCTTTTTGAAAAAAGAAGATATTGAAAAAATATCTTCACAGTATAAAAATAATGAGTACTACGGTTATATAAAAAGTTTAATAAAATAGGACAGAAAAATGGAATCCGAAAAAATTCGTATAGTCAGTGTGGTAAATGATTTTGACTTCTACAAAAAAGTCGTCAACCTGAGTCCATGCCTGAAAACATATCCGGTCTGTGTGTATGACAACACAAAAGAAAACATAGGAATATCAGAGAGATACAACGACTTTATAACAAAAAACATCGCAGCAGACAGCGATTTCTGGGTAATTTTCTGCCATCAGGACTTCGGCTTCTTCGAAGACCCTTATGACAAGCTGAAAGATTTGGATAAAAATTGTGTATATGGAGTTATCGCCCCCAAAAACGGAATAAACCTGATCAGAATTCTGAAATCAAAACTAGTCGCTAACATGGACTACTATCCGTCGATAAAAATTGACATAAGAGGACTTATTCCATTTTCGAAACATAAATTCATCGATATTCACAAAAAACCGAAAAGATGCAGAAAACTCACAAGAGAACTGCTCGGTCAAATAAGTCAGGGAAATAATAACTTTGATTTTCAAAAAAGCGGTATCTTTTTGAAAGAGCCTACTACCGTATCAACTGTTGACTGCTGCTGCATCATCGTCCACTCATCTTTAATTTTTGAGCATAACCTGAGATTTGATGAAAATCTCAAATGGCATATGTATGCCGAAGACTTCTGCATCAACGCACGCAGGAATTACGGTATTCTCACAAAAGTTGTCCAGCTAGACTGTTTCCATACCAGTACGGGTAACTTAGATAACCTGGATGAAAACTTCTACAACTCGGCTGATTATATAAAGAAAAAATACAATATAGAATATATAAACAGTACGTGTATCGATTAATTTTTATGTTTATGCTTATATATGTAACAGATAAAAAAATGGAATCTTAGTGGTATGTCAAGGATAAATATCTGTTTTGCATGTGACGATAACTATGCAAAATTGTGCGGGGTGTCTATTGCCTCAATACTCAACAAAGCAAAAGACAGTGATGACTTGAATTTTTATATATTGGATTATCACATCTCAGAAAAAAACAAAGCAAAATTTGAACACCTCAAAAAAATAAAAGACTGCGATATCAACTTCTTCAAGATAGATGATGAAAGGTTCAAAAATCTATACCTTCCTGAGAAAAAAGGCTATCTAAGCATAGCAGCCTATCTGCGCTTCGTAATCAGCTCTTTATTCAGGGGAATAGACAAAATTTTATATCTCGACTGTGATGTCATCGCAACGACAAGTCTTGAAGAGATTTATAACACTGATATAGAAGACTTTTATGCCGCCATGGTCAAAGATACATCATCAGAAGAAAACTGCGAAAGGCTTCATTTTAATCCTGAGGATATATACTACAACTCAGGCGTAATTCTGATGAACCTCAAAAAATGGAGAGAGGATAACCTCGAGCAAACCCTCTTCAGCACAATAGATGAAGGACTCGATGATCAGGATATTCTGAACATCGCAATGAAAGGAAAAATCAAAACTCTCGAACCCAAATGGAACTGGCAGGGGAAAGCAAAATATTATCCAAAAGGAGAAAAATATCCAAACCTGATACACTTTATCACAGCATACAAACCATGGCGAACAGGTTCAAGAAAAGGATTTAACAAAGAATATTTCAAAAACCTAAAACTTACCCCCTGGAATAATATCTATGAACAATACTTCTCAAGATATTTCCCGAATATTTCAAGAGATAGAAAATACCTGCATATATGCCTCTGGGGTGTAAAAACAAGAGTGAAAATATCCTGATATAAACACAAAAAAAAAGCCGTCAGCTTTATTTTAGAAACGACGGCAAGACTTAAAGGGGAGGAGGTTTTGGTATATTATATTTATCGGCTTCTTTCATAAAAACTTTAGGATTTTCTTTTAAATCTTAACATTTTGTTACATCATCTCAAATAATTCTCAAATTTCTTTCAAACATTGTATCCAAAAAGATTTTTTGTCTTATAATTGTAGTATTAATTACAGGGTTAAAAAAGAGGAAGATATGAGAGATAAACTTCAGCAAATAAAAATAGACGCACTCGTCTTGATAGACAATGCTCAAACACTCGAAGACATAGAAGAAGTAAAACTGAAATTTCTCAGCAGAAAAGGAGAACTGAATTCTTTCAAAAAGAAAATTAAAGACCTTCCTGCTGACCAAAAACCGGTTATAGGTGCTCTGGCAAATGAAATAGCTCAGGAACTCGAACAAAAACTGAACGATAAACTCTACATTCTGCAAAGAGAAGAAATCCTAAAGAGAATTGAAAGCGAAAAAATTGACATAACAATGCCGGGGAAAGCAGTTTATTCAGGCAAAAAGCATCCTCTTACCTCAACAATAGACGAAATAGTAGAAATCTTTCAGGGTATGGGATTCTCTCTTGTTGAATCACAGCACTCGCCTGAGGTCGAAACAGAACACTACAACTTTGATATGCTGAACTTCCCGCCTGATCACCCGGCAAGAGATATGCAAGATACTTTCTACACACAGCTTGCATCTAATGTAATCCTGAGAAGCCACACCTCAAACTCTCAGGTCAGAGAAATGCAAACAAAAAAACCGCCGCTGAGAGTTGTTATCCCGGGAAGAGTTTATCGTGCAGAGGACGTCAGCAGCAGAAAAAACAATCTCTTTCATCAGGTGGAAGGTTTTATGGTTGACAAAGACATTACCTTCGGCGATATGAAAGGCGTACTGAACGAGTTCATCAGGCTATACTTCGGTCAATCAAGACCGACAAGATTCAGAAGTAGCTTCTTCCCCTTCACGGAACCAAGCGCTGAGATTGATGTTCAATGCATTATGTGCAAAGGGAAAGGTTGCCGTGTCTGCTCTCAATCAGGCTGGTTAGAAATTCTCGGCGCCGGAATGATTGACCCGAATGTTCTGAAAAATGCCGGCATCGATCCTGATGTTTACAGCGGATTTGCTTTTGGTATGGGTGTTGAAAGACTTGCCATGCTCAAGTATGCAATAAATGATATCAGATTGTTTTTCAACAACGATATCAGATTTTTGAAACAGTTTTAGTATTTAATAAATAGGAATTTAAAATAATGATTGTATCACTAGAGTGGTTAAACGAATTTGTTGACCTTTCAGGCATAAGCGAAGAAGAAATTGCACACGCTCTTACTATGAGCGGATTAGAAGTTGAAGAAACGGAAAAAATTACTGCAAAATTCTCAAATATCAAAACAGCAAGAATTCTCGAAATAAAAGACCATCCAAACTCCGATCACCTGCATCTTGTCACCGTCTTCAACGGTGAAACAAACAAAGAAGTTGTATGCGGTGCTCAGAATATCAAACCGAATCAAATAATCCCCTACGCAAGCGTCGGATCAAAAGTTCTCGACCGTAAAACAGGAGAACAATTTGAACTCAAACCGGTCAAAATCAGAGGCATTGAATCTGAAGGCATGCTCTGCTCCGCTGATGAACTCGGAGTAAGTGATATTTATAAACAGGAAGAAGACGGAATACTTATCCTTCAGAATTTCTTCCCTGATATCGAAGTCGGAAAAGATTTGAAAGAAGTCTTTGGCATCCATGATGATGTTGCCTTCCACACAGCTCCAACAGCAAACAGGGGTGACCAGATGTCTGTAATCGGCATTGCTCGTGAGCTTTCAGCAATCTTTAATCGTGAAATGAAAAAAGCTAAAGTAATAACCGAAGCCAATACACCTGATTTCAAATTTGAAGTTGAAATAAAAGACGAAGATACCTGCAAATATTATTCTATAGCAGTTTTGAAAGACCTCAAAACAGCAGACTCCCCGCAGTGGATGAAAAGACGTCTTGAATCAGCAGGGGTTAGAAGTATCAACAACATCGTAGACATCACAAATTATGTAATGCTCGAATACGGTCAGCCATTGCACGCTTTTGACCTGCATAAACTTGATAACTACCTCTGCGTAAGAAGAGCTCAACCGGGAGAAACTGTTACGACTCTCGACGGAAACGAGCACAAACTCGTAAAAGACGTTGTTGTCAATGCAACAAAAGACTACGCTGTCGGGTTAGCAGGAGTTATGGGCGGAGCTAACTCAGAAATAGATGAAACAACAACAGATATCGCTCTTGAGTCTGCTTATTTTACCCCGAAAACAAACAGACGCTCATCAAGAGCCGCAGGAGTCAGAACAGAAGCCTGCGCGCGCTTTGAAAGAGGAGTTGACATCGAAAATGTCAGACCGTCGCTTATGCGTGCCGTTGAACTCTTGAAAAAATATGCTGACGCCAAGTTCATCGGTATGACTGCAGCAGGCGATGATATTCTCGATGAAATAAACATTACCCTAAGATTCAACCAGATGAAGAGAATTTTAGGCATAGATGTTCCTCATGATAAATGTATCGAAATTTTAGAAAATCTCGGTTTTGAACTCTGCGGCAAAAATGAAATTGCTGCAAGATTCAGGGTTCCATCTTATCGACAAAATGATGTTACAAGAGAAATTGACTTGATTGAAGAAATAGCAAGAATTTACGGCTACGACAAAATAGAACCGACACTGCCTTCAAAGACCGTTTCTCCTGTTATCACAGATGAAACACGCCTTACTAACGAACTTAATAAGCTCTTTGTGGCAAGAGGTTTTTATGAAATAATGACATCTTCTCTTGTTGGCGACGGTATCTACAAATGGGCAGGCGTTTCTTACAACCCTGAGAAAGCGCTGAAAGTTGCAAACCCTCAGTCAGAAGATTATACAATGCTCAGACAGTCACTGGTGCCAAGCATCCTGAATGTTATTAAACGCAATTTTGACAACGGACAAAAAGATTTGTGGCTGTATGAAATCGGAAAAACCTATTTCATAGAACAACCTGCAACCAACACTGACTCAGGAGTCAAAGAAACTCGAGTTCTTGCAGGTGCTATGACAGGAAATGTTGCTTCTTCAAAATGGTCCTGTGAAGGAGAATCTGTTGACTTTTATGACGTAAAAGGAGTTGTCGAAAACATTCTGCAAATCTTGAAGCTTGACTCAAGAATACAATACAGACCGCTCGAAGATGTCCCCTACTATCACCCCGGAAAAGCGGCAGAAGTCGTTCTCCTCGGAAAAACTCCGCAGCGTCTTGCAGTATTCGGAGAACTTCACCCTGATGTAATTAACAACTGCAGATTGAGTCAGGATGTTTATCTCTTCGAAATTTACATTGAAGATATTATGAAGCTGATGAACTTCTCAACTCCGAAGTTTAAAGAACTTCCGGTTTATCCGGCAGTAAGCAGGGATATGGCATTCATAATAAAAGATGACGTTCCTCATCAGGATATAGTAAGAATAATCAAAAAAGCATCCTCTCACCTGTTCCAAAAAACAGATTTGTTCGATGTTTACAAGGGTGAACACATCAAAGAAGGATACAAAAGTGTAGCTTACAGAATCTACCTGCAAGACTTGAATGCAACCCTGACTGATGAAAGAGTCGAAGAAGAGATGAAAAAAATCAAAAATGCTATTAAAGCAGAATGGGCTGATTCAAAATTCAGAGAATAAAATAAACAAACTCTCATAAAAAATAACATCACCTTTCTGGTGATGTTATTTTTATTCCAATAAAATATTTATCCCCAAGCTTCAGGATTCCAATCATCCATCTTCTTTGTATGATACAGCATGGACAAAATCGGCATAAACTCTTCAGCTCCGTTGAAATCTCCGTCTGTGTCTATATCACCGAAGTCTGAACCGAGTTCGTTATCTATTTTTATGGAAACTTCTTGCCCGTTAATCAATCCGGTAACTTTTCCATCTTCATCAAATGATAAATTTATTTGATCAGCGCCAAAAGTACCATCTATTGATACCTTGTTGCTTTTATTTTTTATGTCCAAATCAACATCCTGAGAACCTGTTGTTCCTGAAAGATTGAGATTGCCGCCAAAGAATCCTTTCTTCTTCATTTTGAGCTCCGTTTCATTGCCGTCAAAATCCATGTTGATTTTTTTGATATTGCCAAGGCCCCATGTCAATCCTGTCTTCATTTCATAAGAAAACTCTTTTCCGTTGACATCACCTTTTGCTTTCCTAAAATCACCGTCAATCTCCATATCACAACTATCCTGAGATGAGCCGGTTTCTACTTTATCAGAGTAAAGACTATTTGATGTTTTTATAATATCTGTATTGCCTCTGGCTTCTGATTTCGATGAAGCAGAAACATTAGTTGCACTGTTGACTGTAGGATCAAAAGAAATAGATGTCATTATAATTCCTCCTCTTTTATATATACTTTATATAAAACATATATCTTTAAAAAATTGCTACTTTAATTAAAAAAAATTATCGTTTATGACAATGAAAAAAATTGAAAAATCTTTCATACTGGCTATGTACCACAATATGGAGGTCGAAGTATGAAAGCTCTTACTTATATCTCTTTTGCTCTGGTGATTATCGGTGCCCTGAACTGGGGTCTGGTCGGTTTTTTGGGCGTGGATCTTGTTGCTGCCATATTTGGTGAAATGAGTGCAGTTTCAAGAGTTATCTATGCTCTTGTAGGTCTGAGCGGTATATTCTCGCTGATATCAGCCTTCAGACACTGCACGACAAGTCCCTGCCACAACCGTGATTACTGCTAGATAAGTATCGCAACACATACTAAAAAAGAGAATGCGCCCATCAAATTTCGTGCGAGATAAAATCTTATCATGAAATTTTGCGCATTCTTTTTTTCTATATCCTTCCACTGCTCAATCGGTCCCATCCACCATTTTTTTGATAAAAGCGAGGTATCACCCTCAACAAATTTTTTCATTAATAAAACAAGCCCGATGCCCATCGGAAGAGTGAGAAAAGTTATTAAAAATTTAGCCGGAAGAAGATGAAATAAAATCAGCCACAATATATTCGCATAAGCCAAAATAAGCATAATAACAAGGGCATAAAAAGATTTCATCTTCGAACCAAGTATTGCACAGAGAGTTTTTTTGTTTTCTCTAATATCAAAGTCATAATCCATAAGCGTATGCACATGCAGAAGAACAACTGTCAACAAGCCTGTTGAAACTGACACCAAAACAGGAACAAGAGAGAACTCTCCGCACATAACAAAATAGGTTCCCATGAACAATAACGGTGCAAAAGTTACCCCGACAGCAAGCTCTCCAAGACCAAAATACGTAAGCCTCGGATAAAGCAGACAAATCACACCAGCAACAAAAGCTATTGCAGCAGGCTGCCAGCCGCACACAAACGTAAGGTAAAGCCCGATAACAAATGCCGCAGCAAAATAAAACACAACAACTCCAAGAACCTGATTTATACTTACACTTCCATCAAGAAGATACTCGCACTTCCCCTTCTGTCTTGCCTGAATAGTCCCTGCCTCAGAAATATAATCAACATAGTCATCCCCGAGATTTACCCCGAGCTGGGCAAATAACACACCGACAAGCGCAAGCAACCCGTTCAGAATATTTCCGCCGTCTTCAAGCGCAAAACAAAACACGACTGACCACGACATCAAAGCCATCGGCAAAGAATGAACTCTTGATGCCTTCAGCCAAAAAATTATTCTATCAAAAACGTTTTGCATCCTTATTTTGATACTCTATAAATATAAAACTCACTTGGAGCAAGTTTTTCGAAAGACAGAGAATTCCCTTCACATTGTGTTTCCACAAGTTCAAATCCTCTGAACTCATATCTTCCTGAAATATTCATCCCTTCAGGCAGCTGAAGAGTTTTATTGTAGATATCTACACCTTTTTCGACAACTTTTTGAGTTGACCCGTCTTCCATTTCTTTACAGATTTTCTCTGTAGGCGCCTGAGCATTTGCTGCAACAAGCAAAGATGAGTTATTGTTATCTTCTTTGACAATCCAGACAGTAAACTTATCCTCATCACTGATAAGAATTTCGGCTTTCCCGTAACGGGTGATTGTGTTTGATTTTGCAAAGTCGTTTATTGCCGTAAATTTTGAAAAGAAATCACGATTGTCATCTCGTTTCATTGAGATTTCCGCCCCGATAACTTTCTCTATTCCTGTTTTGTTAAAACTTTCATCACCATCGATGAACAGAACAGGTCGCTGAGCAAGCTTGCCGCCGGGGAGAAATTTAAATTTTAACCACTTAAACAAAGCGCCTGCTTCTCCAAGCTGCCCGGGATACTGATCAATTTCTCTGAACTCTCCGTCCTGATTGTTATAAGCCTTAAGTATAGAAAGTCTGCTTCTATCAGAAGGCAGAGAAGAATTATATTTTTCAAGAGTTTCATTATCTTCAACAATTGCAGGAACTGTTTTTGCCATCTGAGATACAATATCATTCCCCCAGAGCAAATCAAAATTCATATCCTGATGATACTCCTTCAAATAACCATCCCACAACATATACTCTGCAAGAGTACCGAAATAGCAGACCTGTCCTTTCATCGCAGCATTAAGCTTGCCCAACACCATCCTCGGAGCCCGATAGCTGATTGGCAAACCGTTTTCGTCTTCAGAAAATTTATCGACAATATGGTCAATATGGTCAACACGATAGGCGTCAAAGTTATACTCCATCTGAAGTTTTTTCATATAATCAACAAAGAACTCAACTACAGCTTCGTTGATGCTGCCGTCCTCGAGGTATACAAAATAATACGGTGTCTGACAATCGAGGTTTGCAAAAGCGCTAACATCATTCCCTTCAAAGTCAAAGTGTTTGAATGTCGGATATCCGGCGCCATTGCTCATAATATCAAATACCGGAACACCGGAAGAACACCAGGCACCACCCGGTGCCGGCCACAATCCTTCATTAATCAGCTTTCCGATAATTTCCCCCTGTTTATCAGTCGGAATATCATCTTCGCTAATTTGAGCAAACTCATCAAAACCGAGATGTTCGTTAATAATTTTTTTTGCTCTTTGTGAAAGAATCAGCTGTGCCTCTTTCTTCATCATATTTTCCGATAATTCTTTTTTCTTCGGTAACAGCTGTTTTTCAACCTCTGCTACAACCTCCTGAATGGATTCATTTGCATCATAATATTTTCCATTCAACTTATCTTTGAGAAAAGTTTTTGCATCATAATTATCACCTGAAGATTCAATTTCAGCTTCAATATTGCTAATCAACTGTTTGACATCAAACCACCTTGCAGCAAAAGGATGTGACAAAATAATTTTTGAAAAACGTGCAGTCTGAGGCAAAATATCATACATAACAGGATGCCCGCAAAGCTGTGTGAGAGCGATAAAGAGCTTTACCTGTCCTTTTGCGTCAAGCCCCGTCAAATCTTTCAAACGAGCATCTTCAAGCGCAGGGCTGACCTCAGAACTGGATGGCAAATAAGCACATCCGAATTCCCTCGGGTGAAAAGGCAAAAGATAAAGAGTTGAAGGCATTACATTGTTCTTTTCATCACCTGATGGCAAAATCAACAGCTCACGAAGCCAGTCCATAAATTTCCCTGGAGTTTCTGACCTGTTCCCATTCCCCAAAGCAGCGAGCCCGACAAGTTTTATGTTATGCTGTTCAGTCTTTATCCATGCAGAATTTTGAACCCCTCTTCTTTCAAGTGCGCTTTGTGCAGAAAAAATAAACTCAGAACCATTATAAGTTGAGTTTTTCTTGAGTTTTTCTTCAATAGTAAAAATAACCTCGGCATCAGAAAGCTCTTCGAGCGCCTGAACCTGAGTGTATGGCAAATAACCTTTTTGTGATATCAGTGAAGAAAGATATTCTTTCCTTTCATAAGGGATAGTATCAGTGTTGAAAAATTCTTTCAGCCTGTTCCAGATATTGTTCAGTGCATCTGTTTCAAAAGTCTTGTGATTTGTGGTTATTTGCATAAAATTGCTCCTATAAATATTTGTAATAATATTCTAGCATGGACTGTTTTATCAAAAAACAGTTGACGAAAATTTTTGAGCTTAGTATTATAGACATATTCAAGAGATGCCGCGTTAGCTCAGTTGGTAGAGCAAGGGACTGAAAATCCCTGTGTCCTTGGTTCAATTCCGAGACGCGGCATTTTTTGTGCGTAAATAATATGGCTTGGTTCTTTTGCTACACATTCAATAGTGTTTATTGCATATTTTGAAGCCATATTGTATTGTTTCAGGTACTTTTGAAATTGCAGATACTAAGAGCAAAGAGCCTCAAACACCCTAGAATTAGGGTTCTTAGTGTCCATTTTAGTCGGTATTTTAGTTTGAGCAAAAGTACTCAAAAGTCCATGAAATGGACACCAACTGTCCTCAAAAGTTTTTGCCCTTAAACAAGGAATAGCCTGCTATTCACTTAACCACATATTTTTGGACTCAGATGCAGAAAGACCTGGTATATCACTAGTATCTCTGCAGTAGCAAGCTTTAGAAAAAATAGATAATAATTTAGCATCTAATACTGTACTCATAACAAAATATCCTATTTAATCTTATAAATTCTAGGAGAATTATCTTGATATCCTAAAAGAATCAAAGAATGCTCGCCTATATCAAAAATAAACTTTATATATTTTTCTGTAGATGACGTTTTTTTATTTATTATTTTTCTTTTATCAATATCATAAATAGCACTTACTAAGTAAGTTGGTTTTTTTGAATGCGGCAGAATACCTCCAAACAACAAAACTTTATTATTTATAAAAATAGCTTTACTATTTACAGGAACTTCATCTATTGCAACTATTTTTTTAAATTCATTTGTTTTTGGTAAAAACATCGTCATAAAACTTCTTTGGTTATATGAGCCAAATGTTAATATATTCCCATCTTTTAACTTTACTCCAGTATAATATAATCTGAACATATTATAATGAATTGTTTTTTTATTTGGATAATCAACTGTAATAAAGTCATTTATTTGCGGATCAAAAAGCTCAATTCTATTGTTTTTTTTGGCATCATCAAAAGTAGCATCATAAATCAACACTCTTCCATCATCTAAAAGAAAAATACATGGAGATACATGTCTATCGTTTGTATAACAAATTTCTTGATTAGTGGCATTATTTATCCTTTTTTTATTACCTGCAAGCGTAAATATTTTTCTTTTGGGATTGTATATCTCGGCTGTACATATACCCAGAAGAAGAACTCGCCCATCTTTTAATTTTACTATATTATCAAAAGAATAATAATTAAAATTACTATTGTTAATTTTAATAAATGTATTCGTTTGAGGATTATATATTTCAGCAATATTAGTTGCTTTTCCATCTATAGTTCCGCCTACGATTAAAACTGTTCCATCATCTAAAAGAACAGACAAATATCCATTTCTTGGAATATTCATAGAAACCTTCTTATCTATAAGTTTCTTCTCTTTAATATTTAAAATTTTTGCGTGTGGATCAAAATAGTTTCCAGGAAAGAATAATTCATTATCATTTAGTTTTATAGGAGTTGTGTTTGTTACATCAACTTTTAAATTAATTTTCTCAAAATAATCTTTTTTAAAATCATATGCATAACTCTGTTGGAAGTTTATACTAAAAAATATTAAAAATAAAATACTACATAAAAACTTCTTGAACACTCAGACATACCCCTAAAAAAACTAAAAGTATAAATTATTTTATCATATTTTTGCTATCCTTGTCATTCAAAGGGCGAAAACTCCACAACAAAGACTCTTCGCTTCGCTCAGAGTGACAGGGGTGATTGTTTGCTCAATATTACTACTCAACTTTCTTGAATATCAAAGACGTATTAATCCCCCCGAAAGCAAAGTTATTTGACATAATAATTTTTGTATCAATCTCTCTTCCGCTGCCTGTGATGTAATCAAGCGGAGCACAGTTTGCATCAACGTTCTCAAGATTTAATGTCGGCGCATACCACCCGCTATTCATCATCTCAAGAGATAGAATTGCCTCTATCGCACCGCAGGCACCGAGAGTATGCCCTGTATAACTTTTTAAGGAACTAATCGGCACATTCCTTTTGAATACATCATAAGTCGCTGTACTCTCAGCAACATCCCCCTGAAGAGTTGCCGTACCATGGGCATTGACATAACCTATATCATCAGGAGATATACCGGCATCTTTTATTGCAAGCTCAAGAGCCTTCCCCATTGTTTCATGACAAGGATTTGTAATGTGAGAGCCGTCAGTAGATGTGCCAAAGCCTATTATCTCAGCATAAATCTTTGCTCCACGTCTTTTTGCGTGTTCATACTCTTCAAGTATCAATGTCCCCGCACCTTCTCCGAGAACAAGACCGTCACGATTCGCATCAAACGGAGATGGAGTAAGTTCAGGGGTATCATTTTTCAGGCTTGTTGCATACAGCGTATCAAAAATCGCAACATGCGACTCATGCAGTTCCTCTGCGCCGCCTGCAATCATCACTGTTTCATAACCGTGTTTTATTGTTTCATATGCATATCCGATGCCCATAGCTCCAGAGGTACAGGCTGTCGATGTCGGAACAAGCCTTCCTTTTGTCTTAAAATACAACGATATATTCACTGTTGTTGTCTGAGGCATCATCTTTATATAAGACCCCGAGTTTACGCAGCGGACTTTTTTTTCAACCTCCATTGTATAAAAGTCAATGATTGACTCGAGAGAACCTGAAGAAGAACCGTAGCTGACGCCTGTTTCTCCGTTTGATATAATCTCTTCTCCCAAAAGTCCTGCATCTTTCAGAGCTTCTTCAGAAACAGCCGTACTCATATAGGCAACACGTCCCATTGTTCGCAAAACTTTACGGTTAAAATGCTCGGGAATAACAAAATCTCTGACAGGGGCTGCAAGACGGGTATTCATATTCTGAAATTCATCAAGTTTATCCCAGTGAATAACGCAATTTTGAAACTTCTTTAAATTAGAAAAAGCAGTATCAACACTGCACCCGAGAGGACTTGCAAGCGCCATGCCTGTAACAACAACTCTTTTCAACGATACATTCCTCCGTTTACAGCGATTACCTGACCGGTAATATAAGAAGCATCCTCACCCATAAGATAGTTAACAAGACTTGCGACCTCTTTTGCTGTCCCTAACCTTCTCATGGGAATCATCTTCTTCACTTCATCAACAGGTATGCCTTCTATCATCTCAGTATCAATCACTCCAGGAGCAACACAGTTGACGGTAATTCCCCTTTTTGCAAGTTCAAGGCTGAGCGCTTTTGTAGCTCCTATTATTCCAGCTTTTGATGCACTGTAGTTTACCTGCCCTCTGTTGCCTGCCTGCCCTGAAATTGATGACATCGTGACAATTCGTCCGCGTATTCTGTTTTCAATCATAGACATAACAACCGGTTTCAAAACATTGTAAAAACCGCCCAAATTTATGTTCAAAACATTATCCCACTCTTCATCTTCCATCACCGGGAAGACATTGTCCCTTGCAATTCCGGCGTTCAAAACAACACCGTAATAAGCTCCGTGTTGTTCCATATCTTTTGAGAGGACATCATGACTCTGTTTTCTATCACTGACATCGAACTGCAAAATTCTTACACTGTTTCCTAATAATTCAATTTCTTTTTTCACCTCTTCGGCTTTTGAAATATTTTTGTTGCAATGCAGAACAATCTCAACATCACTGTTGTTTTTTGCAATATAAAGAGCTGTTTCTCTGCCGATGCCACGGCTTGAACCCGTTATTAAAATATTTTTACCCATAGATAAACCCGCTACATTGTTAAAGTTTCAACATCTTGAGGCAAATAAACATTTACCGTTGCTCTTGCACACTCAATATTATCATTATAGATAAAACAATCGAACGAAACAAGCTCATTATCCGAAAAAATCCGATTTGCAACGATTTTATATGTTTTGCCAAGCTCAAATTTTTCAAGACTGCAGTTATATTGCCTGCTGCCCAAAAGATAACCTTTCCTCGGTTTTTTCTGACCGTTCTCAAAATACGCATAACACCCGACTGTCTGCGCCATAAATTCAATTCCGACAAGCGGTGATATCCCCCCTAATGTCCCGTCATAAAAGATTTTATCTTCCCGAACGGTAACAGATGATGTCACAACATGTTTTTCCATATCAACCTCCAACAGCTCATCAAGAACTATCATCGGATAATCATGCGGAAGGATTTTTTCGAGATTTTTTTCGTTAATAAGCATCAATCGCTCCCAAGTATCATAACGGCATTTGACCCCCCAAAGCCAAAAGCGTTGTTCATTACATATTTTATATTATCGGCTCTCTGACCGTATTTGACAAGAGAAAGCGCAGGGAGCTTATCATCATAAACATTATCATAACGATGAGGGAGAAGATAACGTTCCGTATTAAGCGACTTATCAAGCATAGCACAGCACAAAGCAGCCTCAATAGCCGCAGATGCGCCAAGGCAATGCCCTGTCTGTGATTTTGTCGAGCTTGCAGGAACACTTCCTCCAAAAATTCTGAAAACAGCATTCGCCTCCATCAAATCATTTGTAACCGTTCCGGTGCCATGCAGATTGATATAATCTATATCACCTCTATCAAGCCCGCTGTCATCAAGGGCGAATTCTATTGCCCGTGATGCTTGAGTCCCTGCAGGCTCAGGTGTTGCACAATGGTAGGCATCTGATGTTTCGCCTATTCCGCAGAGTTTTATCGAATTATCAGAAGCTTTTTCTTTCTCAAGCAAAAACAATGCTCCACCTTCACCTATATTTATTCCGTTTCTGTTCTTACTGAAAGGAATTGTCTGCTCGCTTGATAGTATTTCAAGCGAGTGAAATCCATATACAGGTGTCCTGCTCACAGAGTCAACACCACCGACAACCACAGCATCGCAAACATCATGTGATAAAAGTCTGCGTGCCGTTGAAAAAGCCTTAATCCCTGAGGTGCACGCTGATGAAATCCCGCAGAAAAAGCCCGTCAAACCGAGATATTTCCTCAAAAAAGCGGCAGGGTTACCTATTTGAGCAAGGTCAACATCTCCCCTGAGTGCATATTCATCAACGCCTGAATTTGTCGATGCAATCACCACACCGACTCTGTTTTTGTCATACTTTTTCAGAGCAGTTTTTATTTCATTTTCAACCGTTTCAAAACAATGCAACAATATGCTGTTGCAGCGGGTGTTGTACTTTTCGTCATTTATTTTTGGCAGAGATGTTTTTATCTCTCCGAAATAAAACGGCTCTCCTTTTATAACAGTATCATCCAAAGTCAAAAAATTTGAATTTATATCAATAGCGTTAAAAAACATGGAAGAAATATCATCCCCGAGATTTGATACAGCGCTATAAGTATTTATGTAGACTCCGGTCATATGAAAAGAGCGTCCTCTTTTGATAAAAAAACAAATTTATAATAAAATAAATATTACCATAAACCGTAGAAAATTTTATTGGGAGTCTGAATAAAACTTGAAATTTTGTATACAAACATACTGCACAAAAGACGCAAAAAGTACCGATGTATCATTTTTGCACCCAATGGCAAGAAGAAAGCTTACTTCAGTCGACAAAACAGCTCTATGCATAATGAATGAATGTTTTTCAAGTTTGGATGAGAAAAATCGAAACATAAAAATCGTCTTTGCTTCTCAATACGGTGAACTCGACAACCTGAACAAGCTCATAAAACAATATACTGAAGAAAATGAAGTTTCGCCGGCAACATTCAGCGGATCCGTACACAACAGCGCAGTAGGGCAATTCTCGCTTCTGAACAAAATCACCAAAAGCTATAATTCTGTTTCGGCGGAAGATGTCACATTCGGCGCAGGTCTGACAGAAGCAGTGCTGAGTGCAGACGATGATTATGTTTTATACTGTTTCTGCGATGCACTGACTCCTGATACCGCCCATGGTTTTGGGTGCATTATCAACCCACATGGAAAAGCAAATGCAGAGCTTATTGGAAACAAACTCTACAAAACAGATGACGGAGATTCACAATGCATTTTTTGAGAAGAGTGTGGAGAAGTGTTTTGATATCCTTCTTATTCTCTGTCTTCGGCATCGGTGCCATTCTCATCAACTATTTTATTTTTCCGATTATTTCCGTCTTTGTAAAAAAAGGCAACAGACGGCAAAAATTCTGCGCTACAATCCACAAAATCTGGAAATACTTCACAGAGCTGATGAAAAAAACAGGACTGATAAAAGTCAACTTTACAAATCTTGACAAACTCGAAAACCTGCATGGAAAAATCATCGTCGCAAATCACCCGAGTTTTATTGATATAGTTATCCTAATCGGCTTTCTACCAAATACCCTGTGCATTGCAAAAAAAGAAATAAAAAGAAACCTTTTCATGGGAAACATCGTCAAATCACTTTATCTCATAAACGATGAAGATAACAAACAAATGCTCGAAGAATCGGTTGAAATTCTGAATCAAGGCTACAACATCATAATTTTCCCTACTGGCACAAGAACGACAGAGGATGAAGACATGAAACTCCACAAAGGAGCTGCCCTAATGGCACTGCACTCTGGTGCAAACCTAATCCCAATACACATAAGCTGTGATACAAAATTTCTTGCGAAACATCAAAAATTTTATGATGCGGGGGAAAAAACGCCGACCTACACAATAACCGCCAACAACGAAATAAAAATTTCCGACTTTGAAGAACAAAATCTCACGCAAATTCAGAAGAGAAACCGTGTAAACCAGGCTATAAAAGAAAAAATTAAATCGGTTTCAATGAATTGACTTTGAGTAATGCTTAGGCTATAAAATAAAATAAAAGGACAGATTATGACGCTGGAAGATGAATTAAAAAAACTTATTATAAACGTACTTGAGCTTGAAGATATCACCCCTGATGATATCGATACTGAAGAAGCTCTTTTTATTGACGGATTGGGACTAGACTCAATCGACGCTCTCGAACTCGGTATGGCTCTGAAAAAGAAATACAACCTCAAAATGGGGACTGACAAAGAGCAAAACCAGAAACATTTCTATTCCGTCAAAACACTTGCAGATTTTATCAGAAGCCAGCAAACAAATTAAAAACCCGAGGATTAAGATGAGTTCTACATTCACGAGAGAAGAAATAGAAAAAGAACTTAAGAGTATTTTAGTCGAAGATTTTGAAATCAACGAATCAAAAATTACTCCTGATGCAAACCTGTTTGAGGATTTGGAATTTGACAGCATAGACGCAGTTGATCTTGCAGTACGTTTGCAGGATTACACTCAAAAAAAGATTTCTCCTGATAACTTCAAACAAATCAGAACAGTAAAAGACGTAGTCGACGCAATTGAAGAACTCGTAAAATAAAACCGGTGAAAATTTTGTTGAAGAACCTTCAGACAATAATTAAAAAATACGGATTTATTTTTTCAACATTTTTTACACTTGCCGTTATTCTGATTTTTAACTTTACCCGCTTCAACGGGCTTAAGCTTTATCCTGTAGCAGCCAACTTTGCCATCTTCCTCGTTTTTGTTTCTTCTTTGTTCCAGGAAGAAACAATCATTCAAAAATTTGCAAAAATGACAGAAGGCACACTCTCTGAATCTGTAAAGATTTACACAAAAAATCTGACCTATATCTGGTGCGTATACCTGTTTGTACAGTTTATTCTGTCAGTTGCCACATGTTTTATGTCAGATAAAATCTGGATGTTATACAATGGATTTTTGTCTTATTTGTTCCTCGGATGTTTTTTTGCGATAGAATATACTATCAGGACAATATTCAGGTTAAAAAACAAATTCTAATCTATCCGATATGAATATATTTGAAATCATAAACAACAAAAAATACGACAATCTTGCAGTTATTGACGACGGAGAAAAGACTTATACCCTCGGTTGGATAAAGTCGCAGCTTGCTCCTGAAATCAACAGACTAAAAGCTGACAAATGCAAAAATGTCCTCATCGCAGCAAAAGACAACTTTGACTTTGCTCTGTGTTTTCTTGCCGCCGCTTTCTCAGGAAAAGAAATATTCCTTCTTGCTGACCTCAACAAAACCTTTCTCATCGAAGAAGAATATATCTCCCTTGAAAAAATCCAAAAACAATCTGACCTCCAATCAGCTGACATAGAATTCAAAAAACCCGATTATGATAAAACTTATATAACCTTTTTCACATCAGGTTCAACAGGCATACCCAAAAAAGCCAGAAAAAACCTCAGAAACATGACCGTCGAATCAAAAGACCTGTTGGATGAAATCAACTCAATCTCTCCGCTTGAAAACAAACGCATAAAACTCATAACCTCAACAAAAGCAGCCCATATGTATTGTTTTGTTTTCTGGCTGATCATAGCATTATGCGAATGCGACAAATTTATACTCTGTACTGATGATATCGTCTATCCTGATACATCCGATATATATAACACCATTTTTGTATCAACTCCTTCTTTTCTCGAAAAATACGAAAAATATGGTGTAAAACTGAACAAACCTCCAAAAGTTATCTTCTCTGCAGGAGATAAACTTAAAACCTCTACGGCAGAATATTTCAAAAAATTCGGCGTACTGATTACGGAGATTTATGGCAGCACGGAAACAGGTACTGTCGCAATCAAAACAGGAGATGAAAACTACCGTTGCTTTGGAAGCGCCGAAATTCAAACGGACGAGAATTCTCAGATAACGGTTAAATCACCTTATTTCCTCGCTGATAAAATATCTCTGAATGACACCATCGAAAAACTCGATGACAAAACCTTCATCCTGGGCGCCAGAACGGATAAAATTGTTAAAATTCAGGAGAAAAGAGTAAATACACAGGAAATTGAAACCTTCCTGAATAATACTGACCTGATTGAAGCGTCTTATTGCTTTAAACACGGAGAAAAACTTGCCTGCGCTGCTGTTCTTACCCCAAAAGGCAAAGAAATATACCTCGATACACACTCGCAAGGCAGGCAATCACTGGTAAAACGACTCAAGAACCTCCTGAAAAACAAATCGGAAATAGTCCCGCAAAAATGGAAATTTCTCTACGAAATACCAAAAACAAATACGGGAAAAATTGACAAGTCAAAAATAGAAAAACTCTTCAACATGAATTTATCGATTCCTCTTGTCACAAACTACTCTATCGGAACAACAGAAGCGGAATATGAAATGATTTTTTCAAGAAGCTGCAACTTTTTCGAAGGACACTTCACAAACTTCCCCGTTCTGCCGGGAGTTGTTCAGCTTTATTTTGCCCATATGTTTGCCTCTGAATCATTCAATAAAAAAATTCTCACCTCTCCATCAAAAAAAATAAAATTTTCCCATGTCATAAGACCAGATGAAAAACTGAAACTCAAACTCTGCCTGCATGGGAAAAATCTGAACTACACTTATGAATACAATGGTATAATATATTCAAGCGGAATTTTTGAAACAGCAGAAAACTAGCACTATCTGGACTTAGAACTTATGAAAAAAATAAAAACCGAATATAATCTGAAAGTGGAATTTTTTGACCTCGACCCGATGAATGTTGTCTGGCATGGGAATTATCTCAAATACATCGAAGAAGCAAGATGTGACATGCTTGAAAAAATCGGATATACTTACAAAAACATGCAACGGGACAACACAGCATACCCTGTTGCTACAATGGATTTGAAATATATAAAACCCGCATCCTTCGGACAAAAACTCCGTGTCGAATCAACCCTCGAAAGCGTTGAACCTGCCATGATTATAAACTACATAATAAAAGACGCTGAATCAGGTGAAAAAATCTTCAAAGCAAGAAGTATGCAGATTCGAATTGATGCGACAACGAAAGAATCTCTCTACAACGCACATGAAAATTTTTTGAAAAAAATCGAGGAATACTAAAACGATGAAAAAAAACGTTCTGTTTTTTGCACTGCTTTTGTTTGCTACATTTCAAAATGCTTTCGCCTCTGATATATTCAATCACCCCATCAGCGCAGAAGATGCATCAAAAAAAATGCCGGTTTTTGAAAACAAAACCTGCAAATTTACCCAGAACAAATATCTCACCTCTTCAAAAATAAATCTGACATCAGGCGGTAATTTCAGGTTTATCAAAGATAAGGGCGTAAATTTTGAAACGACATACCCAATTAAAGCCCAAAACTCATACACAACAGCAGATAACAAACAGGTAAACTCCATTGTCAAAGCCGTGGTGAACAAAAATTTTTCCTACATAGAAAAAAACTTTGACCTCTATTATATGACTATCAACAGCTCACAATGGATTTTTTCCCTGAAGCCAAAAGCAAAAAGCCCTTTGAACAAAAGTTTGAAAAGTCTTCACATAACGGGAGAAAACATTAATAACACGGGTATTATCACCAAAATGGTAATCTCAACCGAAAACAATACAACAACAATCAGCTTTACTCAATGCGTTTAAAAATGAAAAACACTATCATCAACATACTGAGAATACTATTCTGCATAATATTTGCCTCTATGGCAATATTCGTCTTCTTCAACCCGAAAAAAACTCAAACAAACATTCTGAAAGCTGTCTTATCAAACAGCAAAGAAGATACAACACTTGTTAACCTAAGCAATAAACACTCAGGACGCTTCAACGTTATATTTGAATCAGAGGATATGTTCAATGCTGATGCAGCACAGAAAGAATTTCTTCAACTAACGGATAAAAGCTCGCTTCAACCTGATATTGCAGCAGGAGAAAAAATTGCAGACATTCTTGAGGTATATAAAACACATCACAAAAAACTTCTCTCTCAAAAAACAAGAACAGAGCTGAAAAACAATAACTATGAACTCATAAAAAAAGAAAGCCTCGAAAGACTTTACAATCCTATGAGCATAAGTTTGCTTCCGCTTGAAGAAGACCCTTTTTTGCTCTTCAGCGACTATCTCAGCATGCTATCGCAGCAAAACACAGGCGATTTATACGAAATTGACGGAAAATATTATACAATTCTCAAACTAACTCTCAAAAAAGACATCTCGCTCTCTCCTACTCTGCTAAATCTTGAGATGCCAAAAATTATCAACACAAAAGAAAAAATAGAGCAAAAATACAAAGACACAAAAATATACCTGACAGGCTCTCCCGTCCATACCTATTATGCCAGTTCAAAATCAATGAAGGAAATAAACCTTATCTGCCTGCTTTCTTCGCTGTTTATAATCCTCATCTGCAAGTTCTATTTCCGCTCCTTTAAACTTCTTCTTCCGATTATGCTGAGTCTGTCTTTGGGCATGCTCTGCGGCTATCTGCTTACATCAATATTCTTCGACTCAATACACATCCTCACATTTGTATTCTCATCAACATTGATTGGTATCTGCGTTGATTATTCTCTCCACTATTTCGCTCATGACAACGACATAAAACTCATCTTCAAAAGCCTGACAATGAGTATGCTGACAACAGTGTGCGCCTTCCTCATTCTGATGTTCTCAAGTATAGAACTGCTCAAACAAATTTCCGTCTTTACTTCAGGCGGGCTTTTCTGCGTATACCTCTTTGTCGTTCTCTTCTATCCCATCTTATGCAAAAACATAAAACCCTCTCCCGCAAACTTCGACATATTTACTCCCTTCAACAAAGTTCCACAAAAAATAAAAATAATATCAGCATCGGTATTTATGCTTATTGCCTGCACAGGATTATTTAAAATCAGCTTTAATGACAGTATAACAGACATGTACAGACCTCCGAAATTTCTCGCAAATGCCGAAGCCCTCTACAACAAGCTTAATAAAAACAACTCATCACCCTTATTCCTTTTAATAACAGGCAACAATCTGCAAGAAATCCTCGAAACTGAAGAAACAGCAACAAAAAATCTCGACCAAAACTCTTTCACCGCTCTCAGCAAATTTCTGCCTTCAATAAAACAGCAGAAGGAAAATAACCTCCTTATCAACAGTCTGTATCAAAAAGAACTGAATAACTACGCCTCATTTCTCCCTGAAAATATAAGAAATAACCTGCTCAATACCCCTGATGAGCAGGAATATTTGACATATGAAAAACTAAAACTCCCCGTACTCAAAGACTTTATGGCTGATGATAATACATCAATGATTATCATACAAAACGAAACTCACCAAAAACTCAAAAACACCCAAAACAACAAAAATCTGAAATTCATCGATCTGAAAAATGACATATCAAATAAAATTAAAAACTGCAGAACCTCTTGTCTGAAGCTCATACTTCCAGCTGTTTTGATTTTGTTTGCTGTTCTATCAGCTATCTACAAACCGAAAAATGCCTCAAAAATAATGCTCCCGTCAATTCTTGCCGGATTCTTTGTCATCGGCATTCTTAGTCTGTTCAACAGGCAGATTAACCTGTTCCACATCCTTGCACTGTTTCTTATTGCAGGGTTCAGCCTGGATTATTCAATCTTCAGATATAACTCAACAAAAAATAATACCGTATCTCATCTGAAATCAAACTGGGCTGTGCTGATTTCATGCGCAACAACCGTGTTTTCGTTCTTCCTGCTTTCAATTACAAGCTTCAGATTAATAAGCTCGCTTGGATTCATTCTTTCACTCGGACTAACAAGCTCATACATCCTGAGTCTTGTTTTAATACCGGAGTCATCTGCCCCCTCGCCGAAAGCCAGCGATAACATATAATCATCAAAAATTTTCATACTGATAAACTCACAAACAGGCTCTGCAAGCTTTATTTCAGCTTCATATCTCGTCCAGTAGCGATAAAATTCTTCTTTTTTATTCAAACATTCTCCATCAATTCCGCAATAATCAAAAAGCTTCTCAAAGTCCCTCTGTTTCATAAACTCAATGTCTACACCGATATTCTTCCTATAAAATGCAGCCACAAGCATATTATTTGAATGAGATATGCTGAATTTCACACTGCCGTTTCTTATGCAGGGTTTGTTGTTTTCAACATCAACCTCTACCTCTGATAAGTCATAAAAATTCTTCAAAACATACTTAATAAGAAACCGCCCCAGAGAGAACTCCCGTTTTCTCTTTTCACTCAAAAAGTTTTTTCCCTCAAGAAAACAATCCATCGAACCGGTATCAATATTTTTTAAAAATTTACTGATGTTAATAAAAAATATATTAATATTATTCATGCTATAATTTTAGTTGCACTATGGAAGAAAAATCAACAAAAACAAAATATACAAGAAAAAAGAAAAACACTTCTGAAACAGTTAACGCACTAACAGAAGCGCAGAAGATTGCCTTCGCTCCGTTTACGTTTCAGATTGTGGCAGCACTGCTCGAATTTGGTCTGCTGCAATCGCTAAATGAAAGCAAAAAAACAAGACAACAGCTGGCAGAGGCTTGCAACATCTCAAAATATGCAGTTGATACACTGTTTGATGCAGCTGTCTGCATAGGACTCGTCAGAGAAAATCCTGACCTTACATATTCGAACACAAAGCTCGCAGAAGCATTCCTCTTTGATGAAATGACAAGAGTAAACTTCAACTTTGTACGTGATATCTGCTGCATAGGAGTAACGGAACTCACACAGTCCCTGCGAGAGAATAAACCCCTCGGGCTGCAAAAACATTACTTTGACTCGCCGACAATTTATCAGGTGCTTACAAAACTCAATGACAAGATGATAAAAAGCTGGTGTGAGTTTGACCACCATTACTCTGATGACTGCTTCGATGAAATTCTGAGAATCATTTTCGAAGAAAAAACCAAAGTCCTCTGCGACATCGGAGGCAACACGGGAAAATTTGAAAGAGCATGCCTGAATTTTGACAAAGATTGCACGATTGTTATGCTCGATTTACCGGAAAACATTGCAGAAACTCAAAAAAACTTTAATACTGAAAGATGCAAGTTTGTCGGCGCAAATATCCTTTCTGATGAGAAACTCTCAATAACTCCTCATCCGGATACTTTCCTTATGAGCCAGTTTCTCGACTGTTTTTCAAAAGAACAGGTTTTGTTCATCCTCAACAAAATAGCTGACGCATCAGACGAAAACACAAGAATTTTCATACTCGAACCGTTTATAGATAACCAGCTGTTCGAAGGCGCAGCATATGCTCTTGCGCATATTTCTCTTTATTTTACCTGCATGGCAAACGGCTGCAGCAAAATGTACAAAGAAACAGAGATGAGAGAACTCATCGAACAATCAAAACTCAAAATCAAAAAAACTTATTATAATATCGGCAAATATGACTATACCTTTCTGGAGTGCCGGAAAAAATGAAATGGTATCAGCAAAAAGAAAAAGCCGCCGGAGAAAAAAGGCTCCTGTTCTCATGGCATGTTTATAAAATTTTCGGCAAAAAAGCCCTGCAGCTTATTGCTGTTGTAGTTTCTCTCTGCACGTTCATTTTTTCGAAACAGCTTAGGACATACACAAAAAAAAACCTCTCAATAATCTTTGAATACACAAAAAACAAAAACGCAAAACCTTCTCTCATCAATATGTATAAAAATGTGTTGAATTATGCACTTTCTCTTGTCGACAAAATGGAAACCTGCGCCCGTACTTTCGACATAAAAAAACTGAATTTCGCAGAGAAAACAGACAAAGATGAACTGCTGAAACAAATGAATGACAAAAAAGGCATCTTTTTCATCTGCTCTCACATAGGCAACATCGAAGTTCTGAGAACGTTCATCTCAAATCCGGAAAATTATATATGGCCTATGAATCCGCATGCAAACATATTTTTGAGCAAAAGCCAGTGCAAAATTTTTAATAATTTCCTTTCAAAAATATCAGCCAAAGTAGATTTTTCAACATATCCGGTCGAAGACATCGATATGTCAACAGCCGTCGAGATTCAAGAAAAACTAAAACACGGAGACATCGTCTTTATAGCCGGTGATAGAGTGTCTGCAGGCTCCTCTGTAATCACCTTCAAAACTGATTTTCTCAACCGCCGGGCTGAATTTCCATCAGGCACTTTCAAACTTGCACAGCTCACGCAGGAGCCTGTTTATTTCATCGCCGCTCTGAAAGATAAAAAAGATACCTACAAAATTTATGTCAAAAAATTTGAACAAAATAACTCTCTGACAAAAAAACAAAACCTCTCAAAAATGCAAGATGAATATGTTAAATTTCTCGAAGAAATAATCAAAATCGCCCCGCTTCAATTCTACCACTTCTATGACCTGTTCGACTGATATTATACGCTAAAAAGATTTGAGCTTGACAGTGCTTTAGCTGAAAACAGGTCAGCTGAAACAATATTTGAACACAATTGACGAGGATTAAAAAAGTAGGAATTTATATAGCAAATTCCGCCAAAAATTTCCAAAACAACGTCATACTGAGCGTTAGCGAAGTATCTGAACAAAAAAGATTCTTCGGGCTAAAACCCTCAGAATGACGGACTTTTAATAGTATCTATAGAATTTTCTATATAAATCTCAAAAGTATATATTGACACAAAAAATTTTTCAGAGTATTAATAATACCAAAGGAAAATTTCACATGAAAAATAACCAAGTTATTACAACAGCTATGATGATGTGCAGCATGCATAATTTATGCAGGCTCTGTTTTTCATCCCGAATGTAAAACTTGTTCGAATAAAAATTTCAAAACTGCCTGCATAAAATAAACAGGCAGTTTTTTTTATTTACAGGTTTTATATCATCGAGGGAATCTACACATGACGCAGAATTTAAAAGTAAACCACATAAACAACAAATCCTACAAGCGAAATCAACAAACACAGACCTTCAAAGCAGCACCTTCCGCACTGTTTTCAACTCTTGATAAAAGCCTCAAACCGCTTGACTCTTTCATAAAAATGCAGGAAAACCTCTCTGGCACAAGATTTGTTCAGGACACCGCAACAAACTGGGTACCAAAAGCCGTCTTTGCCCGCAGCAAGGCTGACTTGGCAGAAATGAGTTTTCTTGAATTCGGCGAATCTGCCCTCTTCTACTTCGCTCCGGGGCTGATAGGAGAACATATTTCAAGAAAAATATTCTCAAAATTTGCCCCTAAAAACCTGCAAAAACAAATAAACAAACATATACCTGACAGCGTTGATACAATCCTCTCAAACAAAGCATTAGCAAAAAACGGCGCCGATAAACATCTTCTGCCGATTAAGGCTGCCATTGTACTGAGCTGTGCAGCTATACCTGCGGCAGAATATGCGCTAAGTTTTGCAAAAAACCTCTTCACACTCAAAGTCTTCAAAAAATCAGACTTCAACAACATTGCAAACTTGAATAAAAATCAAAAAGAAGACACCGCCCAGCAGCAAAGAGTCGAAAAAAGCGCAAAATCTCACATAAAAAAAGCTGCCATAGTTTCTGCGGCATCTTTAGGCACAGGTGTTTTATTTGCTGCGCTCGGACATAAATCAAAAGCAATCCGGTCAATAAGCAAAGTTATCCTGCAGCCCGGGGCTCAAATTTCTAAGGGGCTTGAAAAAGCAGGCATCAAATCAAAAAAACTCGACTCTTTCCTTCGAAAATATATAAACTTCGACTTTGACTCAAGCAACGGAAAACTTGCTCTTAGCCATGGTCAGCTTGCTGCAACTGTTATGGCAGGAGTTGTCGGATACAATCAAGCGGCAAAGGACAGAGGACGCCTCGACCAGCTCGAAGTTATGACAAGGCTTCCGCTTGTCGCCTTCTACACAATCTTCGGCAGCTCACTGTTTGAACATGGTTTCAAAAACATACTCCATAAAAAGAACGTCTTCCCTGATTTAATCAAGAAAACCCAGGACAACACCCTCATTACACCAACAAGAGAAGAACTTCCGGAACTTGCAAAACAACTTGCAAAGAAAAACAAAACAAATGTCGAAGACGAATTTGCAAAACTAATCAAAGGCAAAGCAACCATCACAGCGGTTCCGTTCCTGTTCAGCCTTGTATTTATGGGATTCACCCTCGCAGGCATAAGCAGGCTTTGGACACAATACAGATATAACAAACAGCAAAAAGAAAACTCAACCCCTCAGGATACAATAAACATCACAAAACTGAGAAATCCTCTCGAAGAAAAAGCAGCATTAACTTTTGCAAGCTTCAAATAAAATTATCTCAAAAGATAACTTTTTCTCTTCTCCTCAGGAAATCGCTCAATTGCATATCTCAACATAGTACGGGGCATCTGATTGATATGTTTGTCGAGGAAATCGCACAAAACTTTCTCATCCTTTTTTCCAACCTCTCTTAGCATCCATCCGACAGCCTTATGCATCAAATCATGCCTGTGAGTCAAGAAATACTCCCCGAGAGAGAGTGTAACATCAAACCTGTTCTGTTTTATAAAATAAAGTGTTGCAACAACTGATATTCTCTCTTCCCACAGCCTGCCTGATTTTGCCAGTTCAAATAATACACCGTCGTCATCAAACGCTACAGGTCCGACAATGTGCGGAGCTGATATATCCACAAGATCCCAGTTATTTACATAACGAATATTTTTCATGTAAAAATCAAATACTTCTTTTTTCTCTTTTTCACCCCGGCAATGCTTGAACTTCAACACGAGAATAAGCACCGCACAAACTCTGATTTCATGATATGGATTTTCGAGCATTTTTTGCAAATCGTCATAAGATGCTGTTTTGAAATATTTTTTTGCAATCTTCCTCAACGTCGGAGAATTCACTCCCAAAAACAAATCTCCTTCCGAATACTCTCCTTTTCCTGTTTTGAAAAATGAGGCATGGCGTTGAGCAGATTCAGCAGTAGAATAACTTTTTATTTCTTCGATTATACCTTTATACACAAGTCTGTTACCTCGAATTAATGATATCGCAGATTGTTTTTTTTTGTTTAGCTGATAATATTGTGTTGAAGAAGGTTGTTATGAAAAAACAAATTTTATTTATAATAGATGAAATCGAACTGAAATATTTTGAGTTCAACGATTTAGTCACAAATTTCTGGTTTATCAAAGAATTTCTCAAAAGAGATTTCGACGTTTCTATATCAACCAAAAACAGATTATACATCGAAAACAAAAACGCCTGCACTCTGTTTTTTGACGCATATTTGAAAGACGAAAATATTTTCTATCGAAAAGAAGAAAAAACAAAAAGAATAAACGACTTTGACATCGTCTTCTTCAGACCTGATCCTCCTGTAGATGTTGACTACATAAACGCTTGTTATGTCTTCGATTTTGTCGACAGGGAAAAAACTCTCCTGATAAACGACCCATCATCAATAAAAAACTTCAATGAAAAATTTCACATCAATCTCTTTTCTGACTATGTGCCCCAAAATATAATTACCGGTTCTAAAGAACTCATAAAAAACTTTGTCAAACAACAGCATGAAGCTGTAATCAAACCCCTCAACAGATGCTTTGGAAGCGGTGTTTATTATTTGAACAAGGATGATAAAAATCTGAACTCAATCATCTCTTCCATCACCAACGACGGCAAAACCTCGGTTATGGTTCAGGAATATCTGCCTAAAGCCGTCCATGGAGATAAAAGAATTCTGATTACGGGTGAAACCGTTTATGAAGAGTGCGTCACAAAACTCCCCGGAGAAGACGATTTCAAATTCAACACGCACTCGAGCAAATTTTTTGCCCCGACGTCTCTTTCTGCAAAAGAAAGAGAACTTGCACTGAACGTTGCGGAAGAATTGAACAAACAGCATCTATATCTCGTCGGAATTGATGTAATTGATGAAAAAATTACTGAAATAAACGTCACCAGCCCTTGTTATTTCATAAAAGAAATCAACGCCCTGTACAACACAAATTTTGAAAATAAACTGATGTCAGATATATTGAACCTCATAGAAAGACACTTCGCAAAAAATAAAACCGTTTGCATGATGAAATAATATGAAAAACCTTTGTGTTAATATATTCCTATGCAGACAGAGTCATTCAAAAAATTCTTATCAACATTGAGAGGAGATGTTCTCGGCGGTATTGTATCAGCAATTGTTGCACTGCCTCAGGCTCTTGCCTTCGGAGTAGCAACAGGGATGGGCGCAAGCGCCGGAATGTGGGGAGCTGTTATACTGTGTCTTGTGGCAGGTCTTCTCGGAACAAAACTCCCGATGATTTCAGGTCCGACAGGTCCCGTTGCAATTGTTACGGCATCGATTATGGCAGCCTACGGCTACGAAACCGGTGCAATAGTTACAGTGCTTCTTCTTGCAGCGATTATACAAACCTGCATATCTTTTACCTCTCTTCCTTCCATTGTCAAATATGTACCATATCCCGTCATATCAGGTTTTATGAACGGTGTAGGCACCATCCTCATTCTGATGCAGCTTAATCCGCTTGTAGGACAAAAGACAATGTCAACACCAATAGAAAGTTTGAAACATCTGATTACCGACTTTTCTGATATCAACACACAGGCTGTGATTTTAGGCTGTCTAACTCTGATGATTGTCTTTCTTATTCCACAGAAAATAAATCGCTTTATTCCATCTCAAATAATTGCACTTGTACTGTGCACTTTCATTTCCATAAAAGCAGGCTTTCAGGTTGATAAAATCTCAGATGTAAGCATAAGCCTTCCGCATCCTGTCCTGCCTGAGATAAACTTTGATATTCTGAAACTCGCTCTGCCTTTTGCTCTTACGCTTGCCGTTGTCTGTTCATCAGAAAGTATGCTGACAGCTCTTGTTGCTGATTCTCTGACAAGAGAAAAAAGCAGTCCGAAACGCCTTCTGCTATCTCAGGGTATAGGAAACATTCTGTGTGCAATGACGGGTTCAATGAGCGGATCAGCCGCCACAATGAGAACGGTAGCAGCTATAAACACGGGAGCTTCAACCAAATTTGCAGCTGTTGTCAACCCTCTGTTTTTAATAATAGTATTGATGACATGCTCAGAGTTTGTCAAAGAAATTCCTCTTGCCGTTCTTGCAGGTATCCTGATTAAAATAGGCTATGACATAGTTGATACAAAACTATTGAAAGTAATCAAATATGCCCCGAAAGACGACCTCTATGTCCTTGCTCTTGTATTCCTGCTGACAGTATTTTATAACCTCATATTCGCTGTCGGTGCAGGAATTACACTTGCTGCGCTCTTATATGCCAAAAGAGTTGCCGATAAAACAAGTCTTGAAGTAAAAAACATCTACAGCAAAGAAATTTTTGCACTCGAAGAAGAGCTTGTTCATGACTACAAATATTTGATTCGTGTAGTGCATATAGACGGTCAATTCTTCTTCGGCTCTGCAACCCAGATAGTTTCTCACTTTGATGAAATGCTTGGAACAAAATATCTTATTTTGAATTATGAATCAAATGCCCTACTTGATATATCTGCAATCTTTGCACTCGAAGACATAATCATCAGACTCCAGACACAGCATATAAAAGTAATGCTTGTGATAAAAAACGAAGCTGTCCTCAACCAGCTCAGAGATTTGAATATCACCTCACAAATCGGTTCAGAAAATATTTTCTATGACGAAAAAAGTGCCGTAACACTTGCCAAAACATATATAAAAAATAAATTTAACAAACCGTAAAAAAATAACAAATTTTATTTTTGAGATTGTTTATATCCAATATCCGCACAAAAAGAGAAAAGGGACGTGAGCATGAAAATTCAAAATATCAGTTGTATGAACTTTAACGGACATGTCAGAATGAACAAAGAAAAAGTAGCCCAGGAAATAGCCTCAGGCGACCCTGAGCAGCAAGCAAGCCTGATAGGTAATATAAATACTCTCAAACAACGTCTTGAACAACAAACTCCTGATTATAAAAATTATACAATTGACTTTGTAAGAAATTACGTCAGATCTTCAGGCGAAGATGAATACGGACACCCATACACAGAAGGATATGACGGAGTCGTCACCGTTATTGACGATGACCAAGAAATAAAATACACAAGTACTGTAGAACTTAGCCGTAAAAGAGACGGCATCGACCAAAAAGCCGACGGAGAACAAATCTGGCGTGACGGCTTTATGAACCTGACAACAGAAATTTTAAAACAGTTCAAAAACGAACCAAAACATCCTGTTGATGCAGAAACACAGGCTGTTATGGATAAACTGGTGTAAGTTAATTTGCAAAAAGAAAACACCTGAGGAGTATGCTCGGGTGTTTTCTTTTTCATAAAAAAATAAGACCCCAAAAAGGTCTTCTTATATTAAATGGAGCGGGAGACGAGGCTCGAACTCGCGACATCTTCCTTGGCAAGGAAGCATTCTACCACTGAATTACTCCCGCATCGTTCGGTACATATATTATAAACATAATCGATTTTTAGTTGCAAGCATTTTTTCCAAAAATTTTTTATCCGTTGATGATTACTATGTTCTTCGGATTTAAAACAATATACGCCAGAGAAGGAATATCTTCTTCAAAAGCCTGAACACGTTGTTCAAAAGCATCTATATTCAACTCTTTCCCGAATCTGTATTCAACAATCCCTTTAATACTCTCAAGTGTTTTCAACAACTCTCTGTTCTGTGTATGCTTTTTGAATTCATTGAACAACCTCTCCTCAAAACCATCAAAGCCCCTGAGCCTCACAATATTATTTGCCCTAACTTTCAGAGCAAGAGGATTTACACCATACATTGACGCAGTTTCTCTCGAGTCAGAAACATAAATCCCTGGATAACTCAAACCGACACGGCTGAGTTTATAACCGTGCTCTTTTGCAGCATCAGGCGAGTGCGACCCTCGATATAAAGTTTCTCCTGCAAGAAAAGAACCCTGCACATAATCTTCTGCTCTCTGCCTGCTCATATAAGGCAGCCAGCTTTCATAAGAAAAATCCGACCGAGAAAAATTATATTTCTTTTTCATTGCATAAAAAGATGAACCGAAAACTTTTTCAAGTTCTTCTTTATTTCTTTCAAGAACTTCCTCTGTCTTTTTCAATTCTTCTGAAGCAAACCAGGGATTTGTCATCTTGTCATGCAATGAATCCATAACCGAATGATAAATCAAACTTCCCTTTATTGGCTGTGAAACATAACTTTTTACCCCTGCAACAGAAGGTTGACGGAGTGTTTGTTTTTTCTCTGCCTCTTTTGACAAGTTTTTTCCTCTTTTATCACCTGAAAAAGAGGGTGAATATGATTTATAAGAATAATTTGAAAAAGATATCTTCATACCGCTACAAAATCTGTGAATATACAAAAATGCTACAAAATAAACAATACCGTCATAAAATTTAATATCATACCAACGTTACCACCATTTTTTAGTTTTAAACATAATTATTAAGAAATATTTCAATAATATATATTTATTGAATATTTTTTAGCACTTTTTTATGACTCACTGTTTTTATATATACATAGAGAGGAAAACAAGCAAGAGAGAGCTAAAATCCACATACAGTCTATATTAGAGAGATAATAAATTAAATAGAGAGAGTCTGTAATCTACCGCTAAAGATATTCAATTTTTTCTTCATACACATACATACCACATACCTTTCACTACCGCTTTAGAGGAGTTATAAAAGACTTCACACCGACCACAAAAAGGTCGGTTTTTTTTATCTTTCTTCTGCTGCCGGCATGAGCTATACAGGTCATGGTGTGCGAAGAGTATACCAGTAGGGAGCTGCACTCAAAATATCAGAGTACGTCACTCCAAACGCAGCGAAGAGTCTGCCGTCTTCATTGAAAACTTTTCTTAATCTGATTTAACCTTTTAAACATATTGTAAATTTTTATTAAACACAAAAATCAAAAATAACACTTTCCCTTATTCATACAACTTATCTCTATATCGCAAGAAAGGAACAATGGTATGAACATCTCAAAAGTAAACTTCAGCGGGATAAATCTCACTCAAAACAATAAAAAAACAAACGGCTCATCTCAAGTATCAACTCCTGTTGAACCTAAAATACAGCTTGCAAAACCATCTTTAGAAAACCTTCAGAGTTTGGCAAATATATCTTTCGGTTCTCAATCAATGCTCGAAAAACTTCCGCTTACACCAAGAGCAGGCGGTATGACAATCACTCATGCACTTGCTGAAAACAACGATAGAATAAACTCTTTCTTTAAAGGCACTCTCAAAGATCTTATCGAGCTGAGAGATCATGAAGAAGTCGCAGAAAGCATAAAAATACAAGATGACTTCAAAGAAACGCCCGTTCATATTGCTGCCCGTTTTGCAGACAAAAGCAAAGGACTCGAACTGCTTGCAGAAAACTTCCCTGAAGCGGTAGAAGAAACTCTGACCATGCAAAATGAACGAGGACTTACTCCGATTCAAATTCTTATTCTCAACAAAAATACCGATGCAATCGATATGCTAATCGAAAAATTCCCTGATACAGTAGAAAAGACTCTGACTATACAGGATGAACTTGGTAATACAACTGTTTCTTCAGCCATATATTTTCTCCCGGAGTCAGGCTTGTTTGAATACTTTTGCGAACAATACCCCGAAGCAACAAAAAAAGCCTTAACATTACAAAACAAGTACGGCGAAACACCTGTTCATACGGCTCGTTATCGTGCTGAAAATTGGAATGAAACAACTCCTCTCAACACAATAAAAAACAAATTCCCTGAGCTGTTGAAATAACATAACAAAAAAACAGGCAGCAAATTGCTGCCTGTTTTTTGCTCTCAACACTTCCTATGAAAATATCTTCACAATATTCACAATAAAAGATATAAACAAATTCAGAGAAACAACCCCTGCAATAAACGGCAGAATCAAAAACAAAAATGCTCTCAAAGCTTTCAGTTCGTAGACTTTTTTGAGACTGAAAAACATCAACACGCCTGTCCATATCCACAGCGCAAGCTCACCGTATATGCCGATGAACGACCCGCAGACACCTGCATTTTTCAGGAGTTCAAGCGGAGCCATAAATATCCACGGAAGCAAACAAAAAGACAAAAGACATAAAACAGACTTGTATTTGCTCTTTTGCACAAAAATATTTGCAACAAGTTCATAAAACGCAGCCAAAAGCATCCACCAGACTACAGATGAGAAGCATATCCATATAGAGAAAAACAAAAACAGAAATATATTCTTCCCCACCCCGAAAAACAAAATGCTCAAAAAAAACGAAATAAAAATCATTAAAAGAACACTCTGAAAAACTTCAGGCTTTTCACTGAGTTTCTCAATGGTTTTTTTCGGTTCAAAAAGCATACCGTATACGTTATTCAAAAAATCAGAGAACATATCTTACTCCCACATATACAAAATCTGGTTACGATGGCTTACACCAAAGGGCAGATATTGCTCATAAGAAACTTCTGTCTTTTTATCCATAAAAGCCTCTGACATGGAAGAGAATATGGATGAGAAATTTGATGGTTTGCTGTAGTTTATAAGAGGATATTCTTTCCCGAGAATTTGTTTGAAAGCGCCATGGGCATCTTCAAGTCCGCCTAGAGCATCAACAAAACCTAAATCTCTTGCTTCTTCTCCCGTAAAAATACGTCCGTCGGCATATTTTCTCAAATCTCTTGAGGATAAATATCTCTTGGGAGCTTTATATTTATCCTGTCTATAAATACGTCCCTTTGTAATATCAGACAAAAATTGTTCATAAGAGATGTTTATTGTCCTCTGCAAAAGTTCTCTTTCCTCTTTTGTCATAGGACGGTACATAGAGCCGATATCCTTATATTTACCGCTTTTTATCGGAGAAGCTTTTATCCCGAGTTTTTTTGTAAACAATTCATTTGCATCATACGAACTGAAAATTACACCGATGCTGCCTGTTATTGTCCCGGGGTAAGCATAAATCCTGTCTGCTGCACTTGAGATATAATAACCTCCGCTTGCTGCGACATCTCCCATCGAAACAACAACCGGTTTCTTTTTCCTCATTTTCATAATAAGAGAATAAATTTCCTGCGACATACCGACAGTTCCTCCGGGAGAATTTATTCTCAAAAGGACACCCTTTACGGAATCATCGCTGTAAGCTTTTTTCAGAAGCCTTCTTACGCTCTCTGCTGAATAAGCCTTGTTCCCGAAATACCCGCTTTGTTCATAATCAGAATCAATTGCTCCGCTCAGAGTTATCATTGCTATCTTATTTGAAGAATAAGAGAATACTGCCGATTTTGACTTGGGAGGACGGGCATTTGAGTTTGCTTCATCCTTTTTTATACTCATTGTTATATTTGTTAAAATACCTACCAACAAGCATAATACGCATATAATTATTATGGTTAATGCTGATTTTTGATTGCTCATCTCACTCTACCCTTAATTTTTTACATTTTCTACCTGAAGTTTTTCAAGCATTCCATCAACTAACTCTAACATCTTATCTTTGTATTTTTTTGAATTCTCCTCTGTCTTCGCTTCAAATCTCATCGTAAATACGGGTTCCGTATTGCTTGCCCTGATAAGAGCAAACCCGTCAGGGAATACAAGACGCAGACCGTCGATAGTAATTATATCCTTAATCGGATTGCAAAAAACATTCTTATCTTTTTCAAACAATTCAGCTAACTCAGTCAGAATAATCATCTTGAACTCATTAGGACATTTATATCTCACTTCTTTTGATGCACTTGCCCATGGAAGAGAATCTATAAATTCTGAAATTTTGAATTCAGGGTTGTCTTTCTTATGTTTTGCAACAATCTCTATAAAGCGGCATCCTGCATATACTGCATCATCAAACCCGTAATATCTGTCTTTGAAGAAAATATGCCCGCTCATCTCTCCTGCCAGCACGGCATTTTCTTCTTTCATCTTCGACTTGATGAACCCGTGACCTGTTTTCCACATAATCGCACGTCCGCCGCTTGCATTAATAGTGTCATACATAATCTGAGAACATTTCACTTCAGATACAAATGTTGCGACCTCGCCTCTCAGTTTGAAAGGTTCTATTACATCAAGAGCAAATATCAACAAAAGTTTATCTCCGGGGATGGCCCTTCCCTTATCATCAACAACTCCGATACGATCGGAATCTCCGTCAAAAGCTATCCCGAAATCTGCGTTTGTTTCAACAACTTTTGCTTTGATATCATCAAGCGTGCTCTCATCTGACGGATTCGGATGGTGATGGGGGAAATCTCCGTCAGGTTCAGAATACATCTCAACAACATCGCATCCGAGTTCTCGATAAAGTTCAGGTCCGACAAGACCTCCTGTTGCATTTGCGCTGTCTACAACGACTTTCAAGCCCGTACCGATTTTGGCAAAAGATTTTGTCATATTTTCTATATATTGAGGAATAATATCCGCTTTTCTAGTAAGCCCATAGCAAAAAGCATTTTTATCAGGCTGGTTTGCTATCTCAAGAGTAAGTTTCTTTATCTCCTGTATCTGAGCTTCATTCATGGATGCTTTATTAAAGGTCATCTTCAACCCGTTATATTCAGGAGGATTGTGACTTGCAGTAACAATCAGAGTTCCTGTTATATCAACTTTTTTGGGCAAATTGAAATCAAGTGATGCAAACTCAGAATAATACCCTATCGGTGTAGGTGCAAGCCCTAAATCAACAACATTCGCTCCTGCTGTTGTAAGACCTTTTATTAAAGCTTTTGCAAGATCCTCTGATGAGTGCCTTGCATCCCTGACAACGGTAACCCATATATCTTTTGCATTCTTTCCCGTTTGCTCGCAGGCATATTTTACATATGCCTTTGCAGTGAAATAAAACAATGTCGGAGTAACAGTATCCCCGAAAATACCTCTTATATCATTCTTTCCGAAAGCTTCTTCTTTTATTTTATCATTCATTTTGAAAAATTCCTTTATTATTACCGAAAAATAATATATAAATAAAATAGCATAAAGACGGGTATAAGTATAAATTGTTTAAGTTTGTTGATAAATTATTTTCAAGAGAAAAAACAGCAGGAATCATTTTTGTGGCTCCTGCATTTCTCGGAACATTGATTTTCATAATACTACCATCTTTATGCTCTTTTCTGCTGAGTTTCACAAAATGGAATTTACTTTCTCCGCCTGTTTTATGCGGACTAAAAAACTATATAAGCATTCTTAGCAACCCTTTGTTCTACAAGGTGTTGTTTAATACCATTTTTTATTCTCTCTCAATAAGCATCTTCGGAGTCATAATCCCGCTTCTTCTCGCCGTTATTATCGATAAAAAAATCAAAGGTGCCGATGTTTTCAAAACAATGTATTTTCTTCCTTATATAACACCTATGGTAATTATTGCTATTGTATGGGAGTGGATTCTCGACCCGCAAAGAGGAATAGTTAACCAGTTGATTTTCCGCTCGCAAATAGATTGGTTGTATAATTCAAACCTCGCTATGTATTCGCTGATTCTTGTCAGTATATGGAAAAACATCGGATATAATATGATTTTGATTTTGACAGGTTTGCAGGGTATTCCATCAAGTTTATACGAAGCATCAAAACTTGATGGTGCAGGAGAAATAAAAACTTTCTTCAAAATAACACTTCCTCTTGTATCGCCTATGTTGTTTTTTGTAATGTTAATCACAATGATTTCATCCTTCCAGATTTTTGATTTGATTTATCTCATGACAAACGGCGGACCTGAGAATTCGACAAACGTTCTTGTATTCTGGATATACAAAAATGCATTCGAATACTTCAAAGCCGGCGAAGCGTCAGCTATCGCATATATCTTATTTTTGATAATTCTAATATTGAGTTTTGTGCAGTGGAAGCTCAGAAAGAAATGGGTATACAATGAATAAAAAAATTTTTGTTCTATTTGGTTATACAGCATTGATACTGGGAGCTTTCAGCATGGTTTTCCCGTTTTTGTGGATGGTATTGACCTCTTTTATGGAAATAAACCAGATTTTTTCCGATAAAATAAGCTTGATACCTCAGCCGTTTATAATCGATAACTACATACATGTGTTCACCAAAATTCCTCTAACCGGATATTTTATCAACAGCCTGTTTGTTGCAACACTTACAACTGCCGGACAAATAGTCATATCGGCGATGGCGGCATACGGATTTTCAAGAATGAAGTTCCCTTTCAGGGACTCTCTGTTTTTCATAATCCTCGCTACAATGATGATACCTCCTCAGGTAAATATTATTCCGCTGTTTTTCATGATGAGCAAGCTGCACTGGATAGACACCTATCAGGCGCTTATCATCCCGGGGTTATTCGGAGGATTCGGTGTTTTCCTGCTCAGACAGTGGTTCAAGAGTATGCCATATGAACTTGAAGAATCAGCAAAAATTGACGGCTGCGGATATATGAGAACTTTCTTTCAAATAATACTCCCTCTCGCCATGCCTGCCGTTGCAACGCTCGGGATATTTACATTTATTAATACCTGGAATAGTTTTATGTGGCCGCTTATAGTAACAAGTTCTGATGCAATGAGAACACTCCCTGTAGGAATAGCTGCGTTTAAAGGAAATTTTGTAGAAGAAACTCAGTGGGGTCAGCTTATGGCTTGTGCCGTAATTTCGGTAATCCCTGTTATAGCAGTATTTTTAGCGGGACAAAAATTTTTAATAAAAAGTATGATTATAGATGGTATGAAAGATTAAAAAAAATATACCCGGGTGTCTAATATGCTTTTGTCTTAGCCGCAGTTATTATTATATTCAAACGAACAGCAAAGAAAAAGATTAAAAGAGGGGTTGAGTTTGTATGCATAAAATATTAATAATCGAAGAAAAAGAAGAATACTCAAAAATCATAAGACAAATGCTTCCATATAATGACTATGAAATATTCTCATCTTATACAACTTCTAAAACTATGGATATGCTGAGCAACTTTGCATTCAATCTGATAGTTTTTGATTTAAATACAGATAAAATATCATCAAATGATATTTTGAACTTTATAAAATCCTCCCCTAAGCTGAAAAATATCCCTACTCTCGCAATAAGTGATACAGAAGAAACTGAATTTGACTATTTTATACAAAAACCCGTAAACTGCACCGATTTGAAAGAGGCAATAAAAAATAACATCAAAAAACAAAAAATAACAAACATCCTCGTTGTTGACGACAACCCTATGAACGCAGAATTGATGAAAGAAGCATGCGAACAAATAGGATATAACGTAAATTGTCTGGATAAAGGAACTGATGTCCTGCCGGCTCTCGAAGAAAAAGATTATGACCTGATTCTCCTTGATATAATGATGCCCGGCATGAGCGGATATGATGTCATTAACCTCATAAAAAGCAACAAACACCTTAGTCATATTCCGATTATTTTTGTCAGTGCACTGAATACAACAAAAAATATCGTCAAAGGCTTGGACTCAGGCTCATATGACTATATAACAAAACCTTTTAACATCGATGAACTTCAGGCAAAAGTCAGAAATACAATCAGAACAAAAGAACTGCAGGATAAACTGATGGTAAAAAACAACCTGCTCGAAAAAATTTATACTTACAGCACTGATGCTATCATCACCGTTGACGCAGAGTTCAGAATAAAATCCTGCAGCGATATATTCTGCAAATGGATAGAAAAAGAAGAAGAATTCCTAAAAGACAAAGTTCTCTGGGATATAATCAAAAATCCCCTGCCTCCTCATCATCAATATCTTGATGAAATACCTGCCTCAGATATAGAACTCAAAGAAAAACTTATGACTCTATCAATGAAGGGCTCGGCTTTTAAAAACTCAAAAGACGAAACAGACGGTTACATAATTGTTTTGAGAGATGTAACAAATGAACGAGAAGCGGAAAAACAAAAGGAAACATTTATCGCAACACTGACGCATGATCTCAAAACACCTGTAAGAGCTGAAATTAGGGCAATGGAACTTTTGTTAAATAACAAATTCGGAGAAATATCTCAAGACCAAAGAGAACTCATCTCTGAAATTCTTCGCTCATCAAATTATATGTTTTCGATGATTGATTCTCTCCTGACAAAATACAAGTATGAAAACGGAGAAATATCTCTCAAAAAAGAACCTATAAACCTGAATGAACTTATAAAAACCTGCTGCAGCGAGTTGAAAATAATTGCGGAAGAGAAAAACCAGACCATATCAACACTCTTCGAAGAAGCTCCTCTTATCGCAGAAGTCGACCCTTCTGAATATAAAAGAGTAATTTCAAATATCACAATTAATGCCATAAAATCAAGCCCGCATAACAGCACAATAACAATTAAAACATCTCTTGATAAAAATAACTTCGCAAAAATTCAAATTATCGACAGAGGAGTCGGCATATCAGAAGAAAAACTTCCTTATATATTCGACAAATACGTAAGTTACAACGACAAATTCAGAGCGGTCGGAACAGGACTCGGACTCTATATCTCCAAGAAAATAGCAGAGCTCCATGGAGGAAAAATAGAAGTGCAAAGCAAAGAAGGGGATGGTACTACATTCACTCTTTACACACCTGTTTCGGCAAAAATTCCTGCCTAGAATATATTGTTTGAAAAAGTCCTATACTGCAGAGCTTCTGCAAGATGCTCAAAAGATATATCTTCTGCTCCCGCCAAATCTGCTATGGTTCTCGATAGTTTCAAAATACGATCAAAAGCTCTGCCTGATAAGTTATAGTGAGATATTGCACTCCTCATCATATTTTCGCATCTCTCATCAAGCTTGCAGTATTTTTTTATAAGCCTTATGTTCATCTGTGAATTTGTTCTGATACCAGAATTTTTGAATCGCTGTTTTTGAATTTCTCTTGCTGAGATTACTTTCAGTCTCATACTCTCTGAAGACTCATCCTGAGAAGATGAATAATCCAATAACTCCTCTTCACTTAGACGAGGAACATCTATTTGAAGATCAATCCTGTCAAGAAGGGGACCTGATAACCTGTTTACATACCTCTGCACCTGAGAAGCAGAACAGGTGCATTGTTTCTTTGTATCTCCGAAATAACCGCACGGACATGGATTCATGGCAGCAAGCAAAATAAAATCAGCAGGATATTTCACACTGTTCATTGCTCTTGAGATGGTAACAACACCATCCTCTAACGGCTGGCGCAATACTTCAAGAACACTCCTTGGAAACTCAACAACTTCATCAAGAAACAAAACCCCATGGTGAGCAAGCGTAATTTCTCCAGGTTTCGGCGATGAGCCACCACCGATTATACCGGCTGATGAAGCACTGTGATGAGGAGAACGAAACGGTCTTTGAGAAACAAGCGGTTTATCCCTGTCTATCAAACCGGATATACTATAAATCTTCGTCAGCTCTATAGCCTCATCAATTGAAAGCGGAGGGAGTATACCTGCAAAACACTTTGACAGAAGAGTCTTACCTGCCCTTGGAGCACCTGACATCAGGATATTATGACCTCCTGCCGCAGCAATTAATAATGCCCTCTTCGCCTTTTTTTGCCCTTTTATATCTTTGAAATCAAAATCAATATGCCGGTTCTGCAAAGAAGATAAATAACTGTCTGAATCAAATTCATAACGTGGAAGAAGCTTTGGTTCTTCAAAACAAAACATTGATACAACATCACCAAGTTTTTCAGCGGGATAAATATCAATCCCTGATACAAGCGCTGCTTCTTTTACATTATCCTCAGGCAAAATAACAGCCTGCACCCCCCTGTTTTTAAGAGAAGCAACTATCGGTAATATACCGTTCACGGCACGCAGTCTGCCATCAAGCGATAATTCACCGCAAAAGGCAAAACCTTTTGTTTTCTCAACATCAATAACCCCGCTGCATCCGAGTATACCGACAGCCATCGGTAAATCAAACCCGCTTCCTTCCTTTTTCAAATCAGCAGGCGCCAGATTTATTACAACCTTCTTCACGGGAAAATTATAACTGCTGTTTTTTATGGCTGAACGTATTCTCTCTTTTGACTCGTTCACGGCGGCATCAGGTAAACCCACTATGCTGATACCGGGGAGAGAGTTGGTCATATCAACTTCAGCGACAACTTCCACAGCTTCCAAACCCTGCAGTGCCGCCGTCAAAATATGAGATACCGTCATTAATTTTTCCTTCAGATATGTAATAAAATTATTATACAAAATTATTGTTTATTTCACATATAATCATTTTAATGCTATTATAAAACTTAAAGTTAAAAGACTTGTGTGCAAAATAGGGAAAAATATGCAGCTTTTATCTGTATTGAACAACAAATTCAAAATATCTTTCAACCCTTCAAAATATGATGTATCAACAGGCGCATTATTCAAACTTATCAGCTCTGATACAAACAAAATCGTCGCTCAGGTTGTCAACATTGAAACCTCAAATGAAGGGGAATATATCGCAACAATGAAAGCTGTTTTTACTGAAAAAAACTCCTCCTGGAGCATTTGGAGCGGTAATATCCCGTCAAAAAACTGCATAATAAAACCCGTCGGAAAAGAAGTTTTCCAGACTCTTATGGAAAAAAATGAAGGAAGAATTCTGAATCTCGGATACATACCTACTTATGACACTGATTTGAACATAAGTCTGTCATCAACAAAAAATATCTTTGCTCTATATGACAGCCTTCAAGATAAAAAAGATTTCATATCAAAACTACAACTTGAATTTGCATCAAAAAACGAAGAACTTGTTATTCTTGATTTTAAGAATGATGTTGTCGGAGGGAAAAAAATTGTGGCAACAGAAGATTTTAAAATCCCTCTAAATATAGCAAACCTCAACAACATATATCTCAAAAACATGAAAGCTGCTTCAATTGAGGCAAAAGCAGTAGTAGAAGACGTCATCTATCAAATAAAAGACTATCTAAAAAGTATAGAACAGGATTTTATCCCGTTTAGCACATTTAAATCAATCATCGATCAGGAATCTTCGCAAACTCCTGAGCTGCTGCTGTTCAAAAATGCTCTTGCAAGATATGCTGAAGCAAATATATTTGCAGATGACATAAAAGAAATACTCGAAATAAAAAAACAGCTGTCAAAAACGTTGATTACAACAATAGATTTCTCACAACTCGATAAAGAATGGCAAAAGGAATATCTTTTGTTTGTTCTTGGAAATCTTGATAATACAAACATCCTGTTTGAAATAGATGAAAACTGCTTTGATGAAGAAATAAAACAATTCCTCTTCATCAAAAGACCGAGCATAAAAGTATTTGCTCTTGTTAACTACAGATCGCCTCTTTCAAAAGTTGCAGTAAACATTGCACAAAATTTGATTTTATTCTCAAAAACAAACACGATTGTAGATATGCCGGCAATGTTCAAAGAATATCTGAAATCACTTTATACAAAAGAATTTATCTTCTTCGGCGAACAGTCCAAAAATATTCCTGTTGTTGCAACAACAAACAACAATGCCATTTCAATACCTGTACCGCAGGAAGATTTGGTTTATGAAGAAGATAGCTCTATAGATTTGCTCGACGAAATTGATACTCCAGAAACGCCGGAGTTTATGTATCAAAACGAAAATGTAGAAGATATTCTCTCTGAAATTCAGGCAATATCTGACCCGCATCAACAAATACAACCTGATAACGGCAGATTAAGCGATCTTAACCTGCCTGCACCTCAAGAACAACCAGACCCTGTTCTTGAAGAAATCCAAAATGATTTTGCTCAGGCAAATCAACAACTAAGCACGCAGGGACAAATAAATACACTCCCTTCAGACAATGTTGTTGAAGATAAAAATGAAATAAACAATGATGACTATGAAATTCTTGACTATAATGACTTTCAAGACGAAGACGATGAGCTCTTTGCAGATGAGCAGGAAAAAGATTTAAATACAATATACAAAGCAAATCCCGAAGTAGTAGAACCTCCTTCAGAACAAGAAAATGATACAACACCTGAAATGGAAGACAATATTCCAATATACAACGTAAAATCAACACCTTCAGTAAACAGGGTCGAATACAAAGAAGGTGAAAATGTCTTACATCCGAAATACGGAACAGGTGTTATCAAAAAAATAATATCTTACGGAGATAAAAAACTTTTGAGTATAAACTTCGAAGAAGGCGGAAGAAGGCTTCTCGATCCAAATCTTGCAGAACTTAAAAAGGTCTAACCAAATATCGGTTAAACCTTTGAAAATTAAAAAAAAAGCAGAATTAAACTTATATTGCATACAGTTTTCTGCTTGAGTCTATTGAAAAATAATCTTTGTAACAATCAACTATATAATCAAAATCAACCTGAGATAAATTTTGCTGCGCAGAGAAAATTGTTTTCTTCATCTCTTCTACCATATTTTCTTTTGATAAAATAGACATCTTCTGGTCATAAAGTGATAACAAAAAGACCCTGTCTTCTCCGCTGTGTTCAAAAACTTCAAAAGCTTTTTGATTGAAAAACAACGCTTCTTTCGAAGAATTTTTCATATCATAAATAAATGCAAGAGAGCTATATGCTGAAGAGGACATGGGATTTATTTCAAGCGCAAGATTAAAGGCTTTTATGGCTTCGTTATAACGACCAAGAGATAAAAGAATTTCTCCTTGCAGAATATAAGCTTTATCAAAATGCAGCGAATGTACATTTATATCTTCTTGATTTGATACCCCAAAACTCAAATCTCTGTATAATCTTCTTTCATTTAAATCAATTATTTTATTGCTGCTTCCTAATACTGATAGTTTCATATCCCAGATGTTCCAAATATGTCCGATATTTTTGTTTTAATGTATTTCAATTAGAATAATAACTTTTTTGACATGTGAGGGCTATCGCTTAACAGGCTTGACAAAACAAAACTCAAGCCTCTTTCATGCACCAATACAGAGGAAGAGCAAATTTTTTATTTCAAAAAATATTCTTTACATTTTTTAATACTAATTTCATATCCATCATGTCCAATCATGAAAAGGCTCATGGTACATGCTTTTTCATGACTTGAAGGAATGTTAAAATACGTTAAAGATTGTTATATTGTTAAGTAAACAATGCCCGCTTCAAACAAAACACCTGAAAAAAATAAAAATATCTACAACAAATCTTAATAAGATATGTACAAAAAGCAAATATTTGCTTATCATGTTCTAACATGTTTTAGGGATAGTTTAGCTTTCGTAAGGGGGAGGAGATACAACGTGACATCGGATGTAAAAGAATTAGCTCAGTTTAGCAATAATGCAATAAAAGTACTTGAAAAAAGATACCTGAAAAGGGATATCAACGGTAATCCGACTGAAACACCTCTTGATTTATTCCACAGAGTAGCATATGCAATAGCCTCAGCTGATTTGCAGTACGGAAAAACAGAAGCTGATGTAAAAAATCTCGAAAATCAATTTTTCAACTTCATGACTGATAAAAGCTTCATGCCAAACAGCCCTACGTTGATGAATGCAGGCAGAGAGCTCGGACAGCTATCGGCATGCTTTGTGCTTCCCGTCGATGATTCTCTTGACAGCATATTCGAAACAATAAAAAATACTGCTCTTATCCATAAAAGCGGCGGAGGAACAGGTTTTTCTTTTTCAAGATTAAGACCTAAAAATGATGTTGTAAGATCAACAATGGGTGTATCTTCAGGACCTGTTTCATTTATGGAAGTCTTTAATGCTGCAACAGAAGCAGTGAAACAAGGTGGTACAAGACGCGGAGCAAATATGGGTATTCTTCGGGTAGACCACCCTGATATATTGGACTTTATCGATGCAAAATTTGACGGCAGCAAACTCAACAACTTCAACATTTCTGTTGCCGTAACGGATAAGTTCATGAATGCAGTTATGAACAACACTGACTACGAACTAATCCACCCGAGAACAAAAAAACCTGTCAAAAGATTGAACGCAAAACAAGTCTTCGACATCATAGTTGATCATGCCTGGAGAAACGGAGAACCGGGAATTATCTTTATCGACCAGATAAACAAATATAACCCGACTCCGAAAATAGGAGATATAGAATCAACAAATCCTTGCGGAGAAGTGCCTCTTCTTCCTTATGAGGCTTGCAACTTGGGGTCAATCAATCTTGGTAAAATGCTCAAAGAAAATGGGGAAGGAAATCTCGAAGTTGACTGGGAAAAACTTGCTTATACAACAAAACTGGCAATCCATTTCCTTGATAATGTCATCACAGTCAACAACTACCCGCTTCCTCAAATAGCAGAAATGGTCAACAACAATCGTAAAATAGGACTCGGAGTAATGGGCTGGGCAGATATGCTTATGTCTTTGGATATAGCTTACAACTCGGATGAAGGTGTTGACCTCGCATATAAAGTAATGGAATTCATAGACTACCAGTCAAAAGTTGAATCTGTTGCACTCGCAAAAGAAAGAGGAAAATTCAAAAACTTTACTGACAGCATATACGATGGAAGAAACTTCCTCTCAGAAAAATATGCTCATCACTCAGCAGGCATGGTTTCCGACGAACAATGGAAAGAGCTCGATGAACAAATCAAACAGTATGGTATAAGAAACGCCACAACAACATGTATAGCTCCTACGGGAACTATCAGTATGATTGCCGGAGCATCAGGCGGAATAGAACCGCTTTTTGCAATTGTATTCATCCGTAATGTTATGGATGGTACAGAACTCATCGAAATCAATCCCATATTTGAAGATAAATGTAAAAAAGCGGGTATTTATTCAACAGAGTTAATGAGAAAAATCTCTGACAATCACGGTGCTGTTTCGCACATAGACGAAATTCCTGAAAATCTTCAAAAAGTATTTGTCACAGCTCATGACGTAGCTCCAGAATGGCATGTAAAAATGCAGGCAGCCTTCCAGTTCCACAATGACAATGCGGTTTCAAAAACAGTCAACTTCAATGAATGGGCAACAAGAGAAGATATTGAAAAAACATACTATCTTGCATTTACTTCAGGATTGAAGGGAATAACAGTCTATAGAAACAACAGCAGAGTATTCCAACCGATGAATGTAACAACAAAAGAAGATAAAAATAAGCTGAAAATAGAAGTAAAAGAAATAAAAGAAGATGACATCCCGACTCAATCAGCGGGAGAGATGAAAGAAATAAAATGCCCCGAGTGCGGAACGCCTATTAAATACTCGGAAGGGTGTTATATATGTCTGAACTGCGGTCACTCAGGATGTTCATAAAAATTTATAAACTCTTGGAACTAAAACAGCCTCTATAAAGAGGCTGTTTTTTATCAAATCTTTTGTAACAAAAATAATAAAAATAATATAATAATTCAAAAAAATACTCTATAATAAAAATAGAAGGTTGTTGTAAAAATTTAGGGAAAATACATGTATATTAGTCCACTTGGAAGAAGTTTGGCACTGAGTCAATCTTTTGGGAAGACAAGGTTAGCTAATAATATTTATGAGATAAATACGGCAGAAGACAGAGCATCTGTTCAAGGATTATATGACATTTCCAAAAATCTTGGAATCAACGAAGATCACATGCCGATTATGCAGCAATTTTTGGCATTATCCTCTTCATCAAGCAATAATAAACTGCCGGCTGGATATAAAATCTCAGCAATAGCGACTCCAGACCTGCAGAAACCGGAAAGAATTTCTGAAAAGCCAAAAGACATCAAAGCAATTGTCGAATTTGACCCGAAAGACTCAACACGAATCCTTGCTATGCAATGGGCGCCTGGAGTCACAATCAATTATTCTTCATACAATGACAAGTAAAAAAAGACCTGTTTTAATAAAAACAGGTCTTTTTATTATTGGTTATTAATTAATTTATTTATTTTGAATACTTTGAAATAGACTCAAAATATTTCTCAAGAGCTCTATAACCGTTATAAACATCACTTGTAATACTGACATATCTCGAAGCGACTATGTATTTCAATTCTTTTGTACGAATTTGGATAATCCTGTCAGACGCATCACGAAGGCTCCTATCTCTTGAATAACTCCATTTTTTCAAGAAAGATAACTCTTCGTTAATTTGTTTTATTGTCGAATATTCAAGCAAATTAAAATCATACTTTGATAAAAACTTACGCTCTTCAAAACTGATTTTTGACTGTACAGCAGGAAATCCAAAGACTTTTTTGATAATCATATAACTGTCTGCAGCCAATCTGTGAGACTCAGGAACACCGCTTCTTGCAAGCATGGAAGAAGTACTCAAAGTGTTGATATTATCAAACTGCTCTGAATTTATCTCAGGTGCTCCACTCAAATTTTTATCAGAATAAATACTTATACTTTTTGATGAGTCCATAAGTTGCCATCCCTAAATACTACTCTCCACATCTCCGGAGTTTATACATAACTATAATAACTTAAAAAACATAAAAACTAACCTAAAGATAACAAAACATTTACATTTTTTTTTAGTATAATAAACTCATCACAAAAAGGATTAATAATGTCTATCGATAACTACAGACACAAACTTACGCCATATTTATTCCTGACCCCCGCTGCAGTGTTACTGATATTATTTTTCTTCTACCCGTTCTTTCAAACACTGCTCCTCAGTTTTCAGTCTTTTGATTCAAATCTCTACTCACCTGTTTTCTGCGGGGTTGAGAATTATTCAAAACTCTTTCACTCCCAATCTTTTTTCAAAGTTCTAATCAACACATTCTTGTATATGATTGTTGCCGTGCCAATACTCGTAATATTCCCGATAATCATCGCCATCGCAATAAATCAAAAAATCAGAGGCATAAGCATCTACAGAGTTATTTTATATATTCCTGCAGTTGTTTCTATCGTTGTTGCAGCAATTGCTTTCAAATGGCTGTATGCAAACGACGGACTGCTGAACTACTTCATCGGAATACTCGGTATAGACAAAATCGGCTGGCTGACAGACCCGAATGTGGCGTTGTTCTCTGTTATAGCACTCACAATATGGAAAGGTCTCGGATACTATGCCATAATCTATCTTGCAACACTCCTGACCATACCCGACTCGCTGTATGAAGCCGCCGATATAGACGGAGCAAATACTTTACAAAAACATCTAAAAATTACAATACCTTATCTCTGGCCTGCGATAACACTTGTAGCAACAATGAGTTCTATCTCGGCGCTGAAAGTCTTCACGGAAGTCTATGTAATGACAAAAGGCGGTCCGATGGAGTCGACTTCGACAATTGTCTACTATGTTTACAAAGAAGCGTTCGAAAATCTCAACCTCGGTCTGGCTTCTGCAGGCGGAGTCATCCTGTTGATTATAGCCATGATAATCTCTGTGTTGAACATAAAATGCTTCGAAAAAGGAGGACCTGATGTTCAATAAACAAAAACTATCAGCACATATCTTCCTTTTGTTCATGTCTTTTGTTTCTCTGATTCCATTTCTATGGTTATTATCAACAGCACTAAAATCCCCTGAAGAGAACATTTTTGCCTACCCTCCTCAGTTTATCCCTCAAACATTTACACTCGAAAATTTTTCAGGGGTATGGAAACAGGTTCCCTTCCTTGCTTATATCGCAAACAGCTTTATAGTTGCATTCATCACGGTAATTTTAAATCTTATATTTTCTGCCCTTGCTGCATATCCCCTTGCAAGAATGAATTTTCGAGGTAAGACAATTATATTCTACGCAATTCTTGCAACAATAATGGTACCCTTTCAGGTAATTATGATACCTGTTTATCTCCTTGTTTTAAAACTCAATCTTGTTGACTCATCATCAACTCTCGGAGGATACATCGGATTGATACTGCCATTTGCTGTTAATGCCTTCGGAATATTTCTTATGCGGCAGGCATTTCTCTCAATTCCGAAAGAGCTTGAAGAATCAGCATTGATTGACGGATGCAACGTTTTTCAAATATGGTGGAGAATAATCCTTCCTCTCTGTACACCCGCTCTTGCTACGCTCGCCGTATTCACATTTGTAGGAAGCTGGGGAGAGTTTTTATGGCCGAGCATTGTACTGACAAAACAAACCATGTACACTCTTCCTGTTGGAATAAACAATCTCCAGAGCATGTTCAGCGCAAATTGGCGATATATCGCAGCAGGAGCAATAATTTCAATCATCCCTATTCTCGCCTTTTTCTTATCACTTCAAAAATATTTCATCAAAGGACAGGCGCAGGGAGCACTAAAAGACTGATTATTTATCCTCGTTTCCGTTTTCACGTCTTATATTTTCAAGCTGTTTTTGGATATACTCTCTTGCATGCGCCGGAATAATATTATTGCACTGTGACCAGAGATAAACACTATATGGTGAACGGGTTTCATCTTTTATAACACCGCAAAAACACTTTCCTTCATTTGAATTGTAGCGCCCGTCCCTTTTTTCTTCAAAATATCCGCAGTTCTGGCAAATTTTCAGAGCAAAGCCTCTTGATAAAAGTTTATCTGACAACTCTTCTATGGCCCCTGATGTTTTTATATGATTGAGTGAAGTCATACGTTTTTTGTTGAACCACAACACAGCACGAACCAATCCGTCTTCTTCTATAATCTGCAGCTTGCATCTGCTTCCGTTAGTCAAATAAACATCATAGGCATCCTCAGGCTCTTTATTTCTGTTCATAAAGCCTGATATCCGGGAAACTATTTTAACAGGCATTTTTTTTATCATCTCAAAGTTTATATCACGCAGTGCGGGTATCTTCTCAATAAGCGGCTTAACTTGAACTTTCGCTCCGAGAGGTAATATCAATTCGCCAAAAAGCTGCAGAGGATAAAGCAAAATCTCCTTGAATTTCACTCTCGCAACCATAACAAGATAAACAGCAGTGAGAACAAATGCTATAGTCAAAAAATAAGGTATCTTATAGCTCATTGCAAAATCAGGAATCCCCGAGCAATAAATTAAAAGCCCTAAAAGAACTATCAGCATCAAATCATTTGGATAAACAAGAGAAAAGACATATTCCTTGAACTTCACACTGCTTGCTGAGCGGCATATATACTTCATCCCCTGAATAAATGACTTGCAGTTGTATTTCACAATGTTGTAATATTTCTTGAACAAACCTGAGAGCGTGGTCTTGTTTTTGTCATAAACTTTTACTTCATCATAGAAAATTGTGGATATATCTGACTTTGCAAGCAGCATTGAATAAAGATACTCAAAAGACTGATTTTCAACAGTTATAAATCTTATCTTCTCAAGTGTTTCCTGCCTGATAGCCATCACCGACGTATCGATAGTAAGCTGAAGTTCAGCCATCGAACGTCCTTTCATAACAATCTCGGAATGAATTTTATCAAGCAGCTTTCTCATTGCAAGCGTTAAACGATTCCCTTCTTCCTTTGGGACACGATGTCCTATTACAACGGAATAATCTTTCAACACTGCATTTACCTTATCCAAAAGATTTATATCTACCTTGTTATCTGCATTTAAAAAAACAAATCCGTTTGTATAATCTGTTGCAAGCACTCTATCAACATACCACTCAATAGCAGCATTCTGTCCTACAGGTTCTCCACTTTCGGAATTTATCCGCCACAGACGGGCGCCGCCTATTATCTCAAGCAGCTTGGCAGAACCATCTGTGCAATTATCAAGAATTATGTTTATTTTATACTTATCCTGCGGATAATCCTGCCTTTTCAACTGCTCAAGCAGTTCAACAACATCGTTTCCGTTATTATGAGAATAAACTGTAACATTCAAATTCTGATAATAATTAACTGACGGATATTTATACTTTATCTTCCAGAGATTATATTTTGATGCACAATAAACTATGTATATACAATACAGCAGATAATACGCCAGAAATAACGATAAAACCACTGATATTATGTTAACTAAAAACAAAACGACTCTCCCGATTTCGATGGTGCAAACAACAATAATATTTTTACCATTCTATTTTATGACAAACAAAGAGAAAAAGACAAAAACGCCCAAATATCAGTAAAATTAATTAATAAATCAACATAAAACTCAGTTTAAATATCTCTTCAACTATGTTCAAATGAACTTTTCTGTTATAAAATTAAATTTATGATTAAACTAATCGGAGAGTGTACTATCAATCTGTTTGAATCTCTAAAGTTTATATTCTCAAAAAACTTTAGGTTCAAAGAGTGCATAAACCAAATCGCAAACATAGGCGCAGACTCACTGGCAATAGCAGGCACCATTGTTTTTATCACAGGTGCGGTAATTTCTCTCCAGCTCTCAAAGCAATTTGCCATGAGCGGAACAGAAGGCTATATAGGAGGAGTTGTCACTTTTGCGATAATCAGAGAATTGGGTCCCGGTTTTGCAGCTCTTGCAATAAGCGCACGTTCAGGCACCGCAATGGCTGCTGAAGTTGCAAACATGAAAATAACACAACAAATAGATGCCATGAAAACGCTGGGAGTATCTCCGATAGGTTATCTTTTTGCTCCAAGGCTCGTAGCGGCAACAATAGCAATTCCCCTGGTATCAATTATCGCCCAGCTGATAGGAATTATCGGAGGAATAATAGTCGCCTATGCGACCGTAGAACTGCACCCTAATATGTTTATATACTCTATATGGACTTTTATGGATGCTAAAGACCTGTTCATCGGAATAATTAAAGCTGCTGCCTTCGGCCTGTTAATCTCTCTTGTATGCTGTACTCAGGGATATCTTACCAATGGCGGTGCAAAAGAAGTAGGAATAGCCACCACAAAAGCTGCCATGTATTCTACAATTGTCTTATTCATCTGCGATTTGATACTCAGTTGGATTTTCTTCACTTAATAGCAGGTATTTTATGAATAATAAAGTCATAATAGGAGCGGTAAAAAAACATTCAATTGCTGACGATTTGGGTCTCCAAGCCGGTGATGAAATTTTATCATTCAACAAAACAAAACTGCGGGATATACTCGACTACAAACTCCTTGACTGCTCAGAAGAAATAGAACTTCACATCAAATACAAAAACGGAGAAGAAGAAATCTTCGAAATAGAAAAAGACTACGACGAACCATTAGGCATTGAGTTTTCAGAAGTAATTTTCGACCGCATAAAACCCTGTACAAACCACTGCAAATTCTGTTTCATAGACCAGCAGCCAAAGGGCATGAGAAAAAGTCTTTATGTCAAAGATGATGACTACCGCCTGTCCTATTTCCATGGGACTTATGTCACTCTCTCGAATTTAACACAGAGTGACAGAACAAGAATTGAACAGCTCAGACTCGGTCCGCTTTATGTTTCTGTTCACACAACAAACCCTGAACTGCGGGCCTCTATGATGGGTAACCCCAAAGCAGCAAATATTATGGACGAACTTCGATGGTTAAAACAAATTGACATCCCATGCCACATTCAAATAGTCCTCTGCCCTGGTTTTAACGACAGAGAAGAACTCTCAAGAACGCTCAGAGATTTATCCGAACTCAAAGATAATATTTTATCAATAGCAATCGTCCCGCTTGGAATTACAAAATTCAGAGAAAACACAGACCTCACAAAAGTTACGCCAGATAAAGCAAAAGAAGTTCTCGAACAGGTTTTTGAATTCAATGCCAATATGAAACAAAACTTCGTTCTTCCTTCCGATGAATTTTTTATGCTCGCAGGAAAAGACTTCCCGAAAAAAGAATTTTATCAAGGATACAACCAGCTTGAAGACGGAGTCGGCACGGTCAGAATGCTCAGAGACAGCTTCCATAAACTAAAGAAAAAACTCCCACGCTCCATATCAAAAAAAACAAACTTCACCCTAGCAACAGGACTTCTCGCTTCTTATGCAATGAAGGACATAGTTGATGAATTCAATAAAATAAATAACCTCTCAATAGAACTCGATGTCCTAAAAAGTTATTTCTGGGGTGATGATATTACTGTTGCAGGACTAATAACAGGTAAAGACATTATCAAAAATCTCGAACAAAAAAGAGATTCTCTGGAGAATATTATCATCCCCTCTGTTATGCTGAGAGATGGTGAAGATACATTTCTTGACGATTTGAAAATAGAAGATGTAGAAAAAAATCTCAACACAAAATTGCATATAATCAAAAATCCTTATTCTTTTGAAGAAATGGTCAACCTTGTAAGAAAACTCTAGGAGTAACAACATGCTGCTGAACGAAAACCTGATAAAACTCATTCCTGACAAAAAACTCAGAAACAAACTCCGCAGCTCTTTTCAGTACAAAATTTTCAACGCAAAAAAATCAAAAGAAAAAATCATTATGACAATTCTTGCAAAAGATGAAATAGATGTCATCGAAGAAAACATCAAATTTCACCTGAAACAGGGCATCGACTTCATCATTGCAACAGACCACAACTCAACTGACGGCACAAAAGAAGTTTTCAAAAAATATCAGGAAAAAGGAGTCCTCCATCTCATAGAAGAATCAAACAATGATTTTGATCAGGCAAAGTTTGTAGACAGAATGATAAAACTCGCCAAAGAACAATACAATGCAGATTGGGTTATAAATGCTGATGCTGATGAATTCTGGTACTCTTCTCACAATGACTTCAAAAAAGACATCGAAAAACTGAAAAACTACAACATCGCAATAATCCCCATGTTCAACATCTTCCCCGAAGCAAAATCTCTCGAAGACGACGAAAAATTCTACCACAACACAAGGGGAATTCTCGCAGAGTGCAACACAAGCTCATTCAAATACACAAGCAAATGTATGTGCAAAACAAAAGACTACGAATCAATCGCTCAAGGCAACCACAACGCAAAAATGCATAACAAACGTGCTATTGTCTATGATGACATCACTATTTTCCATTACGGGATAAGAACCTACAAACAATTTGAAAACAAAGTTCTAAAAGGACATATTGCCCTGCAAAATCAGGAAAAAGAAGTAGGAGTTCACTGGAGAGAATACTACAAAGCCTACGAAGAAGGCAGATTGTTCGAAGTATACGAAAACTTTCTCAAAATAAACTACTCAGGAAACTCTTTCAGCGACTCACGGCTCAAAGACTTTATCGAAAACGGGTATGAAAGCATATCAACTATTCTTGCATCAAAATAGTATGCCTCTCTTCATTTTGTTTTTTATTTGTATACTTCTCATCAAATGACTTTGCAAAATCTCTGTTCAACAATCCGGCAGCTAAAGATACACTGTTGAAAACAGATGTTCCCCCCGTTGCAACAGCGTTCATTGCAATAAATTTAAATAATTTAAGAGATACTTTATCTTCAAGCTTAAGCGCCCCAAGTTTGCCAAGAGGTCCGATACCTCCGATAACCAAACCAAAAGAGGTATCTTTCAGAGCTTTTTTAAATGTATAATCTCCTTCAACTTTATTTGTCGATGCCTCAAAAGCGCCAAGCCCTACACGGGATAAAACTCCCGTCAATAAAGATAAAATAACCGTTCCTTTTTTCTTCAAAGGAAGCGCAGCCGCTCCCATCACAAGCATACTTGAAATAAAGTTCATAGCTCCCTGAGATACAGATGATTGCTGTTTTATGTATTTTTCAAGAACCTTTTTCCCTTCGGCTTGTTCAACCTGACCTGTTTTAACTTTACTCAAAACATCTTTCACATTCTTTGATCCGCTCTTCATTCCCAAAGCATTCTTCAAATCATCCCATCTCCTTGCAAACCACCCCTGTTTTTTCTGCACCTTCTCAAACGTATCAAGGAGAACCCCTCTTTTTATATAAAAATCAGACGGGGCAGACACGCCAAAATCTTCGAATGTTTTACAAAAATTCGAAGACTCTGGTATTTTGAAACTTGTTAGTTGAGAAGTTACTTCCATTGTTTCTATCACATAACTACCTATTATAATAAAAACAATTCACTTTTTTTTATTGCCAAAGCAAAATTACATTTTTTTCATAGCATCGGCAATCGAATTTTTATAGTCAGGACGCAATATTCCCACCTCCGTAATAATACCCGAAATGTATTCATTCGGAGTAACATCAAACGCAGGATTGATTATGTTCACATCAGGGTGACAAATGGTCTTCCCGTTGATGTGAGTAACTTCCTCCCTTCCTCTTTCCTCAATCGGAATTTCATCACCGTTTTTGATTGATATATCAATTGTTGAAAGAGGAGCGGCAATATAAAAAGGTATATTATGAGCCTTCGCTGCCAGTGCAACCGTATAAGTACCTATTTTATTTGCAGTATCACCGTTTGCTGCAATTCGATCAGCGCCCACGACCACAACATCAATCATATGATTTTTCATGAAATATCCGCACATCCCATCAGTAATAAGAGTCGTAGGAATTCCATCTTCTATCAGCTCAAAAGTTGTAAGTCTTGCTCCCTGCTGGCGGGGTCTTGTTTCATCTGCAAACACACGAATTGTATTATCTTTTGCATAAGCAGAACGAACAACGCCAAGAGCAGTTCCATACCCGACTGTTGCAAGAGCTCCCGCATTGCAGTGAGTAAGGATTGTTGCACCTTCAGGAATAATCGCTGCCCCAAAATCGCCTATTTTCTTGTTAATTTCGACATCCTGATTCTCGAGCATAACTCCGTTTTTTTTCAAAACTTCGACAACACCGTCTATATCATCACCGCCATAACTTTCAGCGGTTTCAATCTGTTTATCGACAGCCCACATGAGGTTTACTGCCGTCGGTCTTGTTGATTTCAAAAACTCCGCACGTTCTTTCAACTTGAGCAAAAAAGTTTTTTTATCCTTTTCTTTTTTTGATAGCTCAATAGCTGCAAGAGTAACCCCATGAGCTCCGGCAATGCCGATAGCTGGTGCACCTCTTACTATCATAACTTTTATTGCTTCTGCTACTTCCTCGCACTTCGTAAGCTCAATCGTCTCAAAAGAATAAGGAATTTTTGTCTGATCTATCATCTTCACTGACTCACCGAGCCATTCAATTGTTTTTATTTTTGATTCAAAAGGCATTTTCTTTCTCCGTAAACAGTTCTTTCAAACTTCCATAATATCCGTTGTTTAATAACTCAAAAAATTTATCACAACTATGAGGAGCAATACAACTGATTTTTTCGCAATCAAGATACAACCCTTCGACAAACCTCGCAAAAAGCTCGGTAGGACGATGATAATACTTTGTAAATTTGTTTATCTTGACAGAGATAGCTTTCTGCCTGCGCTGAAGAGATTTTATTTTTATATAGTCCCTTATCACTACAGGCAGGTTAGGAAAATCTTCGTCTATATTCTTTATATCATAATAGCTCTTCCTCCTCAAAACCGGCGATACAAGAATAATCCTGTCATGTTTGAGCAGATAAGAAGCATCTGTTTTGTTTTTCCTGAAAAAATTCTTTGCATACGCAAAATCTTTCGAACGTTGAAATTCGGGATTTTCTTCTTTTATGGCAATTTCGAGTTGTTTTATTTGCTTTTTTATTTTTTCTTTTTTCTCCATCAATTCTTCAAAAAGAGAATTTCTATCAACAAAATTAGTTACATCAACAAGCTCTTCATAAATCTCTGCAACTTCACAACAATCAAACAACTTTTCAAGAGTCCCTCCCTGAGAATTTCTCTTGTGAATATCAGGTTCTATATCAGAGTGTATCTTATGCGCAAATTCATGAATAAGAGTCTGCACTCTTTTTTCTTTCGGAGTCTTCACAGACACATCAATTCTGTTATTAAAATAACACCCCTGATGAGAGCGCGCTTTGGTATTTGTTTTGACAACAATACCCAAAGACTTCAAAAAAGATATCAACTTCTTTTCATCAAATTCTTTTATTTTTTGCATTGTTCATCAACCCACTGCAAAAATGGTTTATGACCGTCTTCAACAGGTATTGAAACGACAGCAGGCAAGTCATAAGAGTGATGACTCAAAATTTCTTTTTTTACTTCCTCAAATAATTCGCTGCGGGTTTTTGCAAATACCATCAACTCGCTCTCAGAACAGACTTCGCCCTTCCACTCATAAATCGATGTAACCGACGGAACTATATTTACACAGGCTGCTAAATGTTTCGTTACAAGATTTTTTGCAATTAATTTTGCTTCATCAATGTCTGAAACCATTGTTATTACATATTTATAAGTCATATAATCCTCTTTTTTTTCCAAAGAAAAAATATACAGTAAATAAATTGTTCCACCCGCTATTATTTTAATTGTATAATATACTAAAAACAGTAGTCAGGTAAATAGATGCTAAAAAAGTCGGTCCTAACCTTAATCGCATTACTTTGTATAACAAATTATTCCTTAGCTATCACAGACAACCCGGAGGAGAAACCCTTTTCAAAGGCTGAAGATATAGCTAAGGAGCATCTTGACCAGGAAACAGAACGTAAATATGACGAAGCTGTTTTGATAAAAGAAATTCAAGTCGAAGGCAACCATCTGGTCAGCGAAGATGAAATCAAAGACGCAGTGTTGATAAAACCCGGGGAAGAGCTTGACCGACAAAAAATCAGGGCAAGCTTGAAAAGTGTCTACAAAATGGGATACTTCTCGGATAAGATGAAAGCCGTTCTCAAGCCGACCGGAGAAGGTGTTATCCTCAAAATTGTTCTTCAGGAAAATGCACCTATTACTGGCTTCAATATCGAAGGGAATGACTCTGTTGATACAACGGAAATTCTCGAAAGACTCAACGGCAACATAGGTATGCCTCAGAACATTAACAATCTGAATATAGCAATTGCTCAAATAGAAAGGCTCTATGAATCAAAAGGCTATATCCTCGCAAGAGTCACACAAATCTCAGATGATCCGGACGGTATCATCAATATAGACATCAATGAAGGAACAATCGAAGACATCAAAATATCAGGAAACAAAAAGACAAAAGACTTTGTTATAAGAAGAAATATCCTGATAAAACCCGGCTCTGTTTATAACGAAAATGCGCTGAAAGCTGACTTGCAAAGAATCTATGGAACACAGGCATTCGAAGACGTGCGAAGAGTGATAGAACCAAGCGATAAAGACCCGAATAAATATATCCTGACTATTGAAGTAGATGAAAAACGCTCGGGTTCAATCACTATCGGTGGTGGTATTGATACTTCAACAGGTTTGTTCGGTTCAGGTGGTTACACCGAACATAACTTCAGAGGACTCGGACAGGAAATCGGTATCAACTTCACGGGCGGCAGCGGCTTGATGTTCCAGGATGCAGATATCATCAAAAGAGCAAGCTATCAAATTGAAGCGAGATTTTTGGAACCGAGATTCAGACAGACAACAAACGCCCTTCAGGCAAGAGTCTATGGAAGAGATTTTGCAAGCTGGCAGGTACCTCTTGCCATTGAAAAATACTTGGGCGGTGAAGTCGAAATTACCCATCCGTTTGCAAAAGTTCCGCATCTGGCAGGAGGCATAGCTCTCGGTGTCGAAGGTGTAAGCATCGAAGAAGGTGATGACTTCACCATGCGTCAAAGATTCCAGCAGGCAGGCGTTGATTTTTCAAAAAGAGAAGAGATGCTCACAAGCGGAACATTTCTCACACTCGGTCCCCGTCTTGTTTATGACACACGTGACAGCTTCATAAACCCGAGATCAGGGATGTACGCATCTTTAGGACTTAAAGAATATCTTTCATTCAACACAACAGACAGCTTTGGGCGTGTTGATGCTGTTATCAAACAATACTATCCTGTCGGTAAAAAATCATCCTTCTCTCTTATGGCAAAGGCAGGCGGAAATCTGCATGGAGATATGCCTTTGTTTGCAGGATATTCACTCGGTGGTATGAGATCAATGAGAGGTTACAGACAGGGTGAAGCAGGTCGAGGCCTCGGGCTTGTGATGGGTACTGCAGAATTTAGAACTCCGATACCTTTTATGGATAAAATTACAAAGAACAAATTCTTCAATGACATAAGAATTGCAGCATTCGCAGATGCCGGCAGAATATTCCAGGAATCACCGATAAATGACGTTTATGACTATCCTGGTTATGGTATATCTGTCGGTGCCGGATTGAGAATCAATATTCCGGGATTGGGTCCCGTCAAACTGGACTGGGGTTATCCTCTCACAAGTGTCGGAGCGGGAAGAGATCAAAAAATCAGGTTCCTGTTTGATATAGGAGAAATGTACTAATTAAATAAAAAATAAAACGGACTTAGGAAAGGAGAAATTATGAAAATAAACAAAAAAGTATTATGTACAATGATTATGACAGGTGCTGTTATGATGTGTACTAATATAGCCAACGCAGCAGGCATCGGGTATATAGAATTGAGCAAAGTTCTCAAGAATTATACCTATGCACAACAAATAAGCACAGAGGTTAAAAATAAAGATATCGAAATTCAAAAATTTATGACAGAAGCAAATCAAAAAATCAATAACGCAAAATCTCCTGTCGAAAAGAAAAATCTCGAACAAAAATATTCTGCCGAATTCAAAGCTAAATTGACAGCATTCCAGGACTATCAGGTGGATAAACAAAAAGAAGTTGAAAACAATATTATCAATGCAGTAAAACTCGTTGCTAAAGAACAAAAACTCGATGCGGTATTTACAAGCGGAGTACTTCTTTACGGCGGTGTTGATATAAGCGGTAATGTTGTTTTGAAACTCAATAGTCTGAAAAAATAATGAACGGAATATTCAAAAAATATGAAGAACAAAAACAGTATCTTAAAACACACAAAGATGCTGTTTTTGCATTCCCGACAGACACGGTATGGGGGTTGGGCTGCCTTATCGAAAGCAAGCAAGGTGTTGAAAGAATTTATTCAATAAAACACAGGGACAGACGAAAACCTCTGATACTTTTATCGAACAAAATCGAATATCTGGAGCCTTATGTCGACAAAATGCCCGAGCTTGCTGTTGAATGGAGCAAAAAATACTGGCCCGGTGCATTGACTCTTGTTGTCAAAAAGTCAAAAATGACACCTGATTATATGACATCAGGATTTGATACTGTCGGAATAAGAATACCTGATAACAAAGACCTGCTTGATTTTCTTGAACAATGCGTCGAAACTCATGCAATTGCCACAACAAGCGCAAATATCTCAGGAGATAACTCCTCTATAACAAAAGAAGAAGTTATCAGCTCAATTGGAGATAAAATAGACTTTATTACAGACGGAGAAGACCCCGATAAAAAATTTGAATCAACCGTAGTTGCGGTTTATGAGGATAATACTTATAAGATTTTAAGACAAGGATATCTTAAATTATAAAAGGAGAGAAATAAAAAATGCCAAAATCAAAAATAGCACTCGGATGTGACCATGGCGGCTATGAGCTGAAAACTTACATCGAAAAATATCTTGCAAAAAACGGATTTGACTACAAAGACTTCGGAACATTTGATAGAAATTCAGTAGATTATCCGCCGATAGCAAAAGAAGTTGCAAAGAGTGTTGCAAACGGAAATTATTCAAAAGGCATTTTGCTGTGCGGAACAGGCCTGGGGATGTGCATCACTGCGAACAAAATTCCAGGGATAAGGGCCGTCACCTGCCATGACACCTATTCGGCAAGAATGAGTCGCTCTCATAATGATGCAAACATACTCACAATGGGCGGTCGTGTTGTAGGAATAGATCTGGCTCTTGACATCGTTGATACATGGTTAAGAACTGAGTTTGAAGGCGGACGTCACAAAAGACGTGTCGATATGATTGAAAAGCCCTAAAAAAATAACCTGTTCAAAAGAACAGGTTATTTTTTTATTTATACCCATACTAAACAAGAACAGGACTCTTTTGTTCAAGTTCAATATTGGTAAAATCTCCCATAAACATGGAAACAGACGGATAATGGTCTTTTACAACAACTGAAGGGTGTTTCTCTTCTATTTGATATTTATAGTAAGCTCCGATTTCTGATTTTGCAATAATATAAACTCGCTGCAGTTCAGAAGCTTCATTAATTACGTAAGATAAAAATTCTTCAACCTGAGTTTTCGAATGATACGGAGGGTTAACCAACACCCAGACTTTTGAGTTTATCATAGAATTGAAAGAATTATACCACATCTTTGGAGATGATGAGGCAAGAGAGGAGTTTATATCATAGATATCAGGATAAATCATCCCGGCGCATTTTTTGCAGCAGCCGACAACAGCATCAAAATGAGAACCTGTCTTCAAAGATTTACTTCCGCATGAAGGACAGATATAAGAATTTATTAATCCTCCAAGAGGGATATATTTGATACAATTTCCTGATTTATCCGTATCTCTGAACCCTGGTATACCGAAGTTTATACCTGATTTCAACATAGCCTGCACGACAGACGAACTGTATCCTGAAGAAATAATTGCCCCGCTTACTTTTACATTTTTAATCCCCTGCAAAAACTCTATCATCTGAGCGTTCGGCTTGTTCAACAAACTGACCAGATATGATAAGTTCTCAAACCAGCTTTTTTGAGGAAAATATTCGTTATTCTTCTCAATCATCAAATCAAGACCGTTTCGATAAGAGGAGATTAACGACATATCATTTTCTTCTATATCTTCGTTATAAAAAACGGCAATGCTGTCCTTGAAAGACTTTTCCAAAGAATTGATACTCTTCTGTTCCGATACCTCTTCTTTAAGCGGAAAAGATGTTGATATGATAATTTCCTCTTTCTTTTCAGGTTCAGAAAGTGAGAGTTGCTGTTGAGCTTCTTGCTGAGGTTCTTTTTTCTCTGCAGAGGCCGAAGGCTGTTGATAAGGAGATGAAAAAGCTCTGTTTTCAAGAGGAAGCGTCTGTGCCTGTTCTTGAGGAAGAGTTATCACATCATTACCCAAAATTTTTGAGATTGTAGAACAAAAAGATCTCCATAATTCATCCGGCAATTTTGCCTCTTCTGCCTGCAGCAGAAGTTCTCTCCATTGCTCATAGTGTTCCCATCTGTGGTTAATATCAAATTTTTCTCGTATTTTAACAAGTCCCTCTGATAAGAGTGACCAGTCACGTTTTTTTATCGCCACTTCGATACGCTTAAGCGTCATGGTTTCTGTTTCTGGATATGGTGCCATTAATATTATTCTCCTATTTAAAAAATTATCTTTGAGAACCGGTATATGCGCCTCTCAGCATCTGCCTCAATTCGTTTTGATATTCCGAAGCCTGAACGGCGGCAATATCAGTGATGACATTTGCTCTTGCGAGTTTGCACAAAGAAGCGTTCAAAGATAACATATCATTTTGTGAGCCTGTATTCAGCTGTTCATATATATCATCTATCTGGTCTTTTATCATATAGTTTTTAACGGCAGGTGTAACTGTCAACACTTCAACAGCAGCAACACGTCCGTTACCGTCAGCTTTCGGTATAAGTTTTTGAGAAATTACTCCACGCATAATGTTTGCAAGCTGGGTTGTGATATAGTTTCTTTGATGGGGTTCAAAGAGGTTTATAATTCTGTTTATAGTTTGAATAGAATCATTTGTGTGCAGAGTGGAGAAAACAAGGTGTCCCGTTTCTGCCGCTTTGATTGCACTCGCTACGGTTTCTTTATCTCTCATCTCACCGACCAGTATAATATCAGGGTTTTGACGCAGAGCATACTTTACACCATCAGGGAATGAGTCTGTATCGAGATCTATTTGTCTTTGTGTAAAGAAGGATTTTTTACTCTGAAAGACAAATTCTATCGGGTCTTCGATGGTAATTATGTGCTTCTGTTGGTTCTGGTTAATATACTCAAGCAAAGAAGCAAGTGTAGTTGATTTACCGCTGCCTGTCGCTCCGGTTACAAGGACAAGTCCGTTGTTGAATGTTACAAACTTACGTATCAATGCAGGGAGTTTAAGTTTTTCAAGAGTAGGAATATGGTAAGGAATATATCTTATACTCAGAGCAATTCTGTTGCTCTCATATAACATATTTACACGAAACCTTGCAACACCGTCAATACTATATGGGAAGTCAAAGTCATAGACCTCTTTTATACGGTATTTCAACTTCTCAGGTATCATAGCTTCTGTAATCATTTTGATATCATTCTCGGAAAGAGCCGGTTCATCAAGAACTTTTTCAATAGCACCGTTTCTTCTGACTATCGGAGGCAGCCCGGCTCTAAAGTGAATATCAGTGATATTTTCCTGTATTGCATGTGATAAAAATCTTTTGACATCAAAAAGCATAATTTTATATCTCCAAATTTATTAAATCATATAACCTAATTCTTGTTTTATTCTATCAAGGCAAACTTTCTTGCTGTAGTGCCATTCACGTGCGGTAATTCGAATAACTTTCCAGGAGCATCTTTCCAGCAAAAGCTGTTTCCAGATTGGTTTCACAGGTTTTTCACATCCGTCGTCAACACCATCGCATTCAACAATCACTTTTTCATAGCTGTTTTTGTCTTCAACAAGCAAGCTAACCTGTACGCCCGCTATTTCAACATTTGTTTTAACCTTAAATCCTTCTTTCTCGCACTCTTCTGCTATTTTTTTCTGGAGTTTGTTTGAGAAAGTATTTTTCACAACATCGAGTTTTTCTTCTTCTTTTTTCTGCTGATATTGCTGTACATATTCAAGATAGCTTCGCAGAAGCCCCGGAGCAAGCGATTCTACCGGTCTTGAAATATAAGATATTACTTTCTTTTTCGCTCTTGTGATTGCAACGTTAAATAAATTCGGCTTTTGCAGGAATGTTATGCTCTGGAAATGGCTGTTTTCTGCAACGGTGAAAGAAAGAATCATCACATCCTTCTCATCTCCCTGGAATGTATGTGCCGTACCGACTTCTATCTGATGTTTTCTGATTAAATCCTCGCTCATTACCTGCCATAAAGCTTTTTTGATTAAATCAACCTGCGCCCTGAACGGTGATATTACACCTATAGACACCGGTTTATCCGGATTTTTCTCATTATCTTCGATAATTATTTCCTGAATTTTTTTCAAAACCTGTTCGGCTTCAGCCATATTTCTTGTGCTATCAAGATCAACTTTAGCTCCCTCAACAACATGAACTTCAAGACATCCTTCAAGAGAATCTTCTTTTTTCATCAGCCTGATTCTTCCTCCGTAAAACTCACGGTTGCTGAAATCGATTATCGGAGATAAGCATCTGAAATGTTCATCAAGCAAAACAGGATTTGCTGAATAATAGTTTGCAAGATCAAAAATTGAGTTTGTTCTGAATCTCCACATCAGCTGGTATCTGTCAGGAATATTATATTGTGAAAGGAAAGACTGTTCTTTGTTTTTCTCAAGGAAAGAAAGATGCGCAAGCTGTTTGTCATCACCGACGATTATCGCTTTTTTGGCTCTGAACAAAACAGGAAAACAACTGGCAATATCACACTGGGAAGCTTCATCGATAATTGCCACATCAAATAATCCCGGTTTCAAAGGAAGCGACTCAGAAATTGCATATGTTGTCACTGCCCAGCATGGGAATGTATCAAGAAGCGGCTGAAAATCTTCATCTTCAAGCAGCCTGCTCTGAAGATTTTTCTTTCTTTCAATCAAAGCCTTCGAATGTATCATAAGCCGCTGACGCTTGTGCTGATCACGCAGAACACTTTTGAGTGACTCTCTTCTCTGGTTTTTCAGAATATCAACAGCAAGTTTCTTTTGTTTACGCTTTAAAAGTCTTATATTATCTATAAGCTGGTGTAAGTTACCGATTTTGTTTATATCACACTCCGTGTGTCTTAAGTCATTATTCAGTTTTTGCAGTTCAAGTTCTTTTTTCACTTCATCAATATTATCAAAATCAGGTTTGAATTTTTTCAATTCTGTTGTCTTATTGAAACGTATTATGTCTATTTTTTTGAGAATTGAGTTTATAATCCCTGTTTTTTCCATCCTTTGCTCAATTTTATTGAGAAGGGATGACACCTGTTTTATTTCTTCATTGTTCAATTTTTTTGAAATAATTTTTTCTTCTATTTTTTTGAGAAGCTTGCTCTGCTCTTCAAGAATATCAGTCCAGTCCTTTTCGAGTTTTATGATATTTTCGCATTTTGTTTCAAGCTCTTTGATTGTTTTGACGAGATTCTTCATATCCTCAAGCGTTACAAGAATACAATCTTCATATCCTGTATCTATATCAACCTTGTTTGACAACAAATCCTGCAACTTGAAATGCAAATTCTTTTGATAATCTATACGTCCTACCCTCAAAGACATATAAGGCGCTCCGAGAGAGTTGAGCCTATCTGCCACAACATCAACAGCCTTATCCATCCTTGAAGCAACAAGAACCGTTTTTCCGTTTGCAACGAGGTGTGATACAACATTCGCAATTGTCTGAGATTTTCCCGTCCCGGGAGGTCCATAAACAGTTACCCACGGATTTTCTTCTATCATCTTGATTACATTTTCCTGACTGTCACTTGAAGCAAGAGGAGTTATCGGGAAAAATTCATGATTTTTTGATTTTGAAATAGGGTTTTGAGAGTTCTCTGCTTTGGAAGAAGAGTGAATAAATTCCTGATTTACGACATCGAGAGCTGTTTCTCTGATTACCCCGCTCGGTTTCTCTGAAATCAAAGTCAGCTCATGCAATACACCTGCCGTAACAGACGGACGTTTTGTCAGAATAATAGCTGATTCTTTGGTAACTTTTATCCCGCATTTTTGTTCGCATTCTTCTTCTGTTTGGGAAATTTCTTTTTGATAAACCTTTCCTAAAGACACATCAATATCAGGGATTATTGACTTGAGAGTCGTCAAAAATATCTGAATTTTCTCATCATTCAAAGGTAAATCAGGAATAACATCAATCAACCCGTCAAAGCGTTCATCGACCTCATCCTCATCATCACTCTTTTGCAAAAGAGCTGAGAGAGCCCCTGTGTTGAGAGATAAAAAATCCTCCATTAACGAACAGTTGATAAACAGACCGTCTCTTTCAAGTTTGCATGGAGCATATAGTATCGGTGTCAAAAATTCGCCTGAGCGTTTATGTCTGCCTTTCAAGAAGAGATAGCCGTAAATAAGATATTTCTCTTTCTTTGATGTATCAGCATTTATCATCAACTCGGTAACCAAACTGTCAGCACCATCCAATTTCAAAACAGATTCATTTGAAGATAACAACATCTCTTCACCATCGAGGAAATGCCATTTGTTATCTTTATCCTGTTTCAGATTCCTGAATGTAGAACTCTTTACCTCTTCTCTTACACAGTCATGCAGATATAAACTCAATTTTTTTATAAAACTGTTATTGAACGCAGAGTTAATAAGCTTGGTTGCTTCCTGTAACATTATTAAAAACTTCCTTGTAAAATTCCGAATTTTGCAATAAGTCTATTTTACAACCTATAAACTCCAAATAGAATACAGCATTACGATGAAAACTCACATGATGGACTATCCTCTTTTCTTGAGATAATAACCTTTCTTCTCCAAATATTTTTTGAATGCCTCGCTATCAGCAATATAACCTTTTGTTGAATTACACACGGAAATAATTCCCATATCATACAATGCCTTTATCTGAAGATTATTATAAGCAACAATTGCATTAATAAGGTTTATCTTAGCTTCAACTTCCGATGCCTGTGCCTGCAGTACATCAATATAAATCCCTACACCAGACTCAAGACGCCCGAAAGCAATACGCAAACTCTCATCAGCAGCCACAACCTGACGTTTTGCAGCTTCAACGGTTTGTTTTGCCGTAGCTATAGAATAATATGTGTTTATCAGGTCTTCTTTTATTTGATTTTTGGTATGGTCAAGTTCAAGAACATTCCTATCTATCTCTGCCTGTGCTGCCTTCATCTGGGTATATTCATAAGTGCCAAGTCCTTTCCCGAGCGCCCATCTTGCATCTAAAGCAATACTATGGTTAGGTCTTGACCCGAGTCTGACTGTCCCCACATAAGAATAAGCTCCGTCAATAGAAATAGTAGGAGCAAAAGAGGATAAAATTGTCTTTTTTTGGTTTTTCAAAGAAGAAATTTTCAACTCAAGAGACTTCAAATCAGAACGATTTGCAAAAGCAATCTCTTCCATTTTTTCAAGAGTCAAACCTGTGTCCAAAATAGTATTCTGAACAATATCATCCTCAACAGGGAAAACAGGACAATAAGAATCAGACCCCATAAAACTTGCTAAAGATACCTGTGCAAGACGAAATGAATTGTAAGCTTCAACCAATTTTTGCTTAGCTGATTCAACCTCAGCTTCGGAACGAACAACATCAAATTTGTTCCCGACCCCTATCTCATAAGTATTTTTGTTCAACTCAAGCTGAGCCTGAGTTTGTATCAAATTTCTTTCATAAACTTCTATGCTGAGTTTTTTTGCAAGCAAATCGTTATATTTTTCGACAACCGTAAGAATAGCTTTCTCCTGTGTCATTTTTTTATCCTGAGCAGAAGCCCTGTAGATATCTTTTTGTGCTTTTGCATTAAAAAATCTCTTTCCTCCGTCAAACACCACCCAACCGTATCCAAAGACATTCTGCATTGCTATTTCATGAATTCTCCTCGGTAATACATTACCGACCAAAAACTCACCTCGCAAATCTGCTATGTTATAGTTGTAATAAAAATTAGGCATAAACTCGCTTAGCTTGTTGTAATACAACCATTTCTGCTGCTCCTGAGTTTTTGAAACAATCTTAATATCATAGTTATTACTCAAAGTCATGATTATACAATCTTTCATATCAACAGGGACTATGCCATCATCAAAATATCTTGTGATGTTATCCGTCACATCAATTTTCATCTTCAAAATCTGAGGCGAAAGTCTTTTTGTATGAGGATTTGTTTTTGAAAAATCCCGTTCGGCAAAAAACACTGTTTCCTCAGCACAAGCAGATTTGTTCAACAACACGAATATCAACAAAATTAATAAAACAATCAATCTCTTCATGAAAGATATTCCCGGGAGTATAAAATATGAATTTAAATCAGAGTGTATATCCTAATTCATCTTTTTAAGTTAATAACTATAAACTCCTCAAACAATAGCCATGAAGATAATAAAGTTGTATAACATCAAAGCACTACTCTAATATATTAAAATGATGAACAATATGTTATCATTCGATAAACTAAAACTAATAACGTCCGGATGGAGAAAATCATGAAACTGAATCTCAAACTGTTATCTGCAGGAATTGTCATATCGGTTCTTTTGAGTGTTTTTCTGAGCAGTCTTGGGCATAATGTTTTCTTTGGCGCACTGATTTTACCGTTTTTCTTACGGAGCAAATGACCTATGGATGTAATAGCTTACTCGCACACACACTGGGATAGAGAGTGGTATCACTCATTTGAAGAATTCAGACTTAGATTTATAGAAGTTTTTGAGGATATTATCGAAAAACTTCAAAACAATGAATTATCTCTGTTTTATCTTGACGCTCAAACAATTCTCATCGACGATTATCTTGAGATATTCCCGTCAAAAAAAGATTTAATTGAAAAACTTATAAAAGACAAAAAAATCTACATTGGTCCATGGTACGTGCTTAGCGACGAACTTCTTCCATCCGGAGAAAGCCTCATAAGAAGTTTGCTCATAGGAATAAGACAGGCTAAAACACTCGGTTGCCATGATTTTGCAGGTTATCTGCCAGATTCTTTCGGACATAACTCCGCCATGCCGGCAATCTTCAACGGTTTTGGAATAAAAAACGCAATTTTCTGGAGAGGGGGAGGAGATAAACAATCAGAATTTATATGGAAATCAAAAGACGGAACAGAAGTTCTTGCAACATATTTAATACAGGGTTATTTTCAAGATGCCTTCTCACTTGAGGTGACAGAAGAAAAAAGAGCAGAAATTCTCAAATTAACTCTCGATAAAATCAAAAAATATAACTCAACAAACACAATCCTGCTCCCTGTTGGCGCAGACCACCTTAAAGCCGTTGATAATCTGAAAAATAAAATAGCAGAAATTAATAAAAGACTTGATGGATACCATATCAAAGAAGGTTCTATTTTTGACTATCTTTCAACAATAAAACCAAAACACCTCGAAACTTATACCGGGGAGTTAAGAGATAATACAAGAAATTACATTCTCCCGGGAGTTTACAGCACAAGGACTTATATAAAACAACAACATGCAAAAGCGACACATACACTCATAAAATTATGCGAACCGCTGCAAACACTCTGTCATTTTTTTAATATTTCTCCATCGAGAAAAGCACAGCTTGACTATGGATGGAAGCTGTTTTTGCAAAACAATCCGCACGATTCTATCTGCGGATGCAGCATAGACGAAGTACACAGAGAAATGATGACACGATATGAAAAACTAAAAGAACTCAACCATGGACTCATTGCCAGAGTGAAAAAAGACCTCATCAAAAAATTTCCAAAAGCAAATTTGATAATCTGCAACCCCTCAGCTTATCAACACAGAGGAACAATTGAGTTCATATCAAACAAAAAGCTGCCGTCTTCAAAAAAATATTCTCTTCTCAAAACCCACAGGGCATTCCCTTTCAAAAAACTCCATGACCCGAAGGAAATTCCGATAACAGAAGACATGACAGAATTATACACTTATACGGGTATAGCGGATTTACAACCATTTGAAATAAAAGCTCTCTCTTATGATATGCTCAAAGAAAATTTTGAAGAAGTAAAAACAACCAAAAAATCTCTTGAGAATGAACATCTGAAAGTTGAAATAAAAAACAAAAAAATCTCCATCCATGATAAAAGAACAAATCAAACTTTTGATATAAACCATAGTATAAAAGACTTCTCTGATTACGGTGATACTTACAACTACGCTCCGATAGAAAATGATATAGGAGTTGATGCAAAATTCTTATCATCAAAAATAATCAAAAACACCAAACATTTTGGAACAATAGAGCTAACCTACGAAATAGACATACCTGAATCGCTCACAAAAAAATTAACCCGTTCAAAAAGACTCATCAAACATCTCATCAAAACGCAGCTTACACTGAAAACAAACAGCAAATTTCTTGAATTTCTTACGGAATTTGAAAATAAATCAAAAGACCATATGCTTACAGTATCTTTTCATATGAAAGAAAATATAACATCAACAATCTCAGAAGACGCAGAAGGGTTACTCAAAAGAGAGTTCAATCCGAACTTTGATATTCATAGGGAAATAAAAAACATCCCGCCACGAATGGAGCTAAAAACAAACACTGCCCCAATGCAGAGATTTGTATGTACTCAAAACCTCGGAATAATCACACAGGGACTTCAGGAATATTCTGTTGAAAAAAACAAATTGAATATCACTCTCCTTCGTTCAACCGCTATGTTGTCAAATCCGAAAAATCCCGCAAGAAAAGTTCCTGCCGGTCCTCCTCTTGAAGTCGAAGGAGCACAGTGTACAGGCAAAGTTTCAGCAAAATATGCAATATATCCCTACAAAGATGAAAACGAGCTCTTTGAGCAAACAGACAAATTTTTCGGAAATATAATCAGCTTTGATACAGAAAAAGATGACCTCCAAAAAGAATATGAAGACTCACTTTGTCTTCTTGAACCGGACAACAAAAACATATACCTCCATAGTCTGAAACAGTCTGAAGATAATGAGCAGGCAATAATCCTGAGATGTTTGAACTTATCCTCAAAAAAACAGCAGCTGAAAATAAAATCAAACATAAAAAAATTCGATACGGAAATAGCGAACCTCGAAGAAATTACAAAAGAGAAAAATATTTCATCAGTTGAGTTCAAACCTTATGAGCTCAAAACAGTCAAACTCATATCAAAAGAATAAACAAAAACCTCTTTATAAAAAGAGGTTTTGTTGTTCTTAATTTATTGCACAGATAAAATACTCAGAATCCCCTGTTTATCCTCTACGCAATATTTCTTAGAGAGTACACATATCCCCGTTTTTCCAAATTTGACACTGCCAAAGTTAATTTTTTTAATAATCTAACCTAATTCCTCTTTAACTTTGCAATGACCTAAGCCATCACTCCTTTCTCTATCTCCCTTCAGGAGAACTTTATTATATTCTCCATGTTTTACGAATACAATAAATTAAAACAAAAATTTTAGAAAAATTTATAATTGAAAAAAAAGTTAACAACCACTTGAAAAAACAAACAAAACCTGAACGTCAAATCCTTCTTCAAAGAGGTCTTTTTTTCTTAAAACAGGCTTCAGCGCTTCATAAGAATAATCCTCAGACGTAAAAATCCTGAAGCAAACAACCCTGTTTCTATCATCAAAAGCTATATCCATCTCACATTCAGGGGCAAACGGGCACCCGTCAAATCCATCAGCAAGTTTAACAATCCCGCCCAATTTCTTTACAAGCTCTTTCTGCCTCTCTTCAAGCAGAATAAAATTTTTGTGATTTTCCTTGGGCATACTTCCTCTGTGGTAGCGGGCAATGTTTGCAACAATTTTTTTCTGCTCCGAGTTCATTCCATCAAGGTTCTCACCCATTATTACATCATAAGAATGCTTGTGATGCTCCTTTGATGAGACAGAATATCCGACATCATGCAAACAAGCGCCGGTTTCAAGATATTCTATCTCTTTCTCAGAAAAATCATGCAATATGCCTTTGGTCAGCTCAAAAAATTTCAAAGAATATTTTTCAACTCTTTTTGGATGCCCTTTTTTGCATCCGTATTTATCAAGAAAGTTTTTTATCCACTCCCTCATTTTTTATCCTTCGAATAAACAGACAACAGCTGCTCTATTGTTCTGAGCAATTCTTCCTGATTAAATCTGCTCTTTTTAATAAACTTATTTGCACCCATCTGAATCAGTGTTCTTTCATCAAAAGCAACATCTGAAGCTGATACGATTATTATCGGAATAGGTTTTTGATAATCTTCACGCAGCTTTTTTGTCAGCTCAAGACCGTTCAAACCTGGCATATCAATATCTGATATCAGCAAATCATACTCGTTTGTCCCAAGCACTTTGTTGAAAGCTTCCAATCCGTCTTTTGCAATATCAACATCATAACCGGCGTTCTTCAGAATATTCTTCTGCAATATGCCAGTTGTAGCTGAATCTTCCGCTATTAAAATCCTGTATTTTTTATTTTTCTCTTTTTTAGACTCCGGCTGGAACGTTGACTTTAAATAACTACCGTCGAACGCCGAGCGGATAAGTTCTGACCCGTTCAAAATCAAACACAGCTCACCGGAACCGAGAGTTGTTATCCCTGATACATTCGGCACTCTCACTAAAGGAGCCGGCAGGCTTTTATGCAAAATTTCCTGTTCACCGAGCAGTTTCTCAACAATAAATCCGGCTTCATTCTCTTTATCCTGCACAACAAGGACTATAACATTTGTTGATTTATCCTCTTTGTTTGTTTCAATATTCAACACTTCATCAAGATTAAATACAGGAATTGTATGGTTCTTGTGGATAACATGTTTGTAGTTCTCTTTTGTGAAAATTTCGTTTTTCTTTACCCAAAAAGCTGTCTTGATATAAGATGCCGGCATGGCAAAAAATCTTGAACCGGTTTCTATCAGGAAAGACTTCAAAGTTGCCATGGTAACAGGCAGCTGAATTTGTACAGTACAACGTTTATCAAGAACAGATGTGATATTTACTTTCCCGTTGAGCTGGCTTATTTTGGTGTGTACTATATCAAGCCCGACCCCTCTTCCTGAAATTTCAGTAACCTCTTTTTCTGTCGTGAAACCGGGCCAAAAAATGATGTTCATAATCTGTTGAGGAGTCATAGCATCAAGCTCATCAGGTGATAATATTTTTTTCTCGAGGACTTTTTCTTTTATTTTCTCGATGTCTATCCCACGCCCGTCATCGGTAATTTCAATCAATATGTTGTTATCAACATGTCTTGCTGTCAGGTAAATTTTACCGACAGGATCTTTTCCTTTTGCAATACGTTCCTCTCGAGATTCAATTCCATGGTCAGCAGCATTTCTTATGATGTGAATCAAAGGAGATTTTATCTCTTCGATTATTTTTTTATCTGCGCTAGTTTCGCTACCTGAGACAATCAGTTCGATTTCCTTATTTCTGGCTCTTGCAATATCTCTGACCATTCTCGGCAACATATGAAAAATAGTCGCAAGCGGAAGCACACGAATGCTTTTGATGAGATTTTCCAAATCGTTTATTACAAGGCTCAATCTCGTATCATCTTCCTGAATAGTTCGATAGAGCGATTGTATTTTTCCCATTATATCAACGATTTTATCCGTATTTTCTTCTATAAAGTTGTACATGCTTCTGCTGTACAATTTCACATCCATATTTGACGTATCTGCTTCGCTGACAATTTTTCGATCAAAATATCTCAAATATCTCTTATTTTTATTCCATGTTTTATACCAGTCTTCAACAGATGTAAGAATTTCTTCAACCTGATTTACATGTTCCTTTGTTTTAATTTTGGCAACAATCAGCTCTCCTGACTGATTTACAAGATGGTCCAGTTTTCTTGTATCAACACGAAGTGTTTTGATAGCCCATGTTTCAGATGGTATCAACATTTCTTCTATTTTTTGCTGAGGAGAAGCGCTCTCAACCTTTTGTTCCTGCGCCGGTTGTGGCGGTAAAGATTTTTGAGATGACTTAGGAGTTGTTTTTATGTTCATAACCTCAGGAAGAGAAACAGGCATATCCTGAGCATAAATCTCAATCATTTCATATAAAATTTGAAGACGCTTGCTGTATAATGTTATGGAATCATGGTCAATATCTTCACCTGAGACATAAGAACACACAAGCTCTACAGCCGAATATATATTTTCATAAAAATCTTTATCAATAGTATATTTATGGTGTCTCGCACATTCTATTACTTTTTTTATATTCACCAAAACATCTTTTATATGATTGCTCTCAATCGAATTGGTTGCTTTGTTCAAAACAGGAAGAAAATCAGAGCAAAAATCATAAACATCTTTCCCCTTCATTTCAACAATCTTAGCATCAAGCTCTTTGAAAACCTCTCCGATATTTCCTGAGGGTTCCCGGTTTTCCTCTTCTTTTGAATATTCGTTATTATCAGCTGATTCACCAAAGAACGTAGGTTCTTCCTTATGGAAAGATTCTGTAATGACAACTCCCTGAGTCAAGAGGGCATCAAACTTTTTCATAACCTCATCAACTTCAGGATTGTGTTTGGTACCTTTGGTTTCAACTGATTTATCGACAATAGACTTTATACAATCAGTATTTTCGCACAGCAAATCAATTATAGACGGTGTTATATCAAAAATTTTTGTTTTAATCTGGCTCATAACACTCTCGAGTTGATGAGCAAGGTTCTGTATATCATCAAAGCCGAGCATTCTTGCAGAGCCTTTCAGACTGTGGGCTTCTCTGAAAATATTGTCAATAAGGAAATTATCCATAGGATTTTTTTCAAGATCAACAAGAGATTGATTTATCTTATCAAGATGCTCTTCTGTTTCACTTTTGAATATTTCAGCAATTTCTTTATATTCGTCATCCAAAAAATCCATAGAAATAGATTAATCCTTGTTTAAAATATCAAAAAATATCTTTTATCCGACAATTTTATTTGTTATGTCTGTTGAACGATTTTTGTATTCAGACAACACTTCAAGCTTTTGAGATAATTCTTTTGATGAAATGCTCAACCCGGAGTTTACGGATTTGATAAGTCTTGAAACCTCATCAACGCTGTTTGACTGATCCCTTGTCTCAACAACAATCTCCTGAACGGCATCAACAGTTGTATTAATAATATTTTTGAACTCATCTATGCTGCCTGCGATATTGTGAGCAATTTCAACACCCATCTCAATTTCTTTTGAACCTTCTTCGGTAGCCATAACAGTCGAATTTGTTGCCTGCTGGATGTCATAAATCAAAGAAATAATCTTTGATGTTGCCTGTTTGCTTTCATCGGCAAGTTTTCTGATTTCACTTGCCACAACGGCAAATCCCTTACCATGTTCGCCGGCTCTTGCTGCTTCAACAGCAGCATTCAAGGCAAGCATATTTGTCTGTTCCGCAATATCTTCAACTATGCCTATAGTTGACCCTATTTGCTGTGTATGTTCGCTCAACTCCAATATAAGCTCTGCAATAATCTGTATTTTTTGTTTGAGAGTAAGCATTTTTTTAATATTTGTCTGAACTGTTTCATGTTCTTTATTCGAAACATTCATAAACTGCTTGGACTTATCAGATATAAGTTTTGCGCTATCCTGTGCTTTGGCAACGGTTTTTGAAAGTTTTTCCACAGAAGAAATCGCCTCTGATAGAACCTCGAGATAATTTCTCATCAATTCATTCTGCTTTTGTATCTCTTCTGTTACTTCTTTTGAAAATTCATCACTGTTGTTTATTGTATTATCCACATATTGATTAAGTTCTTTGACTACGGCATTCTTAAATGTTGCAATATAAATAATCATTATCACAAAAGACACAATAAACATTGCAGAAATATTGCTGTCTATTTTGACAAAAAACATTCCGACTATATTGATAACAAGAAAAACCTGCAATAAAAATATCATAATAGATATCTTTTTTTCCAGAGCTAATTTTTCAAACATGTGAATCCCCTCTTATATAAAATTTAAAATCATTCATTCAAATTGTTTATTTTATATCCCTGACAATGATATAATTAATACTTAAGTGATAAACTTATTTTATACTAAATTTATACTAGAGTAAACCAGTTGAAGCTTTATGAATAAAAAAATCCTACTTATCGATGACAGCAGAACACAACTTCAAAGTCTTAAAATGACATTTGTCAAAGCAGGCTATGAAGTCATTACTGCTTCTGACGGTTTAGAAGGAATAGAGATGGTAAACAGATGTATGCCTGATTTGATTATCTCTGATATTGTTATGCCAAACATCAACGGATACCACCTCTGCCGGCTAATAAAAAATGATAAAAACACAAAACACATACCTGTTATACTTCTAACTATCCTCTCAAATAAAATAGACCGTTTCTGGGGGATTAAAGCAGGAGCTGATAAGTATATAAATAAAGATATTTCGGCAGATGATTTAATAAAAGAAGTCAACGACATCCTCAAAGACGTTACTCCGACACGGTACCCTTCAAATAGAAATACAATCAACAACATTACTTTTGATGAGGATATATACAAGCTCAAAATAAACGAAATTCTTGATCAGGCATTAATCAGTTCTACAATTATGAATGAATTCAGACACCTTTCTGAATACTTTCAAGATGATAATGCTCTTGTCAAAGAAATATTTGAACTTCTCAACTCAATCCTTGAATTTGACTTTGGAGGAATCTTCTTCAACTCAACAGACGGAAAAGAGCCCAAAATTCTGAACTTCCACCAGAATAACTGTAAAGTTCATGACAACATCTTTATACCTATTATGGAAGACTTCTTCCAAAAACTCTTTCCTGAAGATAATGATTATTATTTCAACTACAAAATATCAGGAGTAATAACAGACTACAACAAAGAAATTCTTTCCTATGACGAATTTCAATCAGCATTTGTAATCCCTATTATCTCAGGGAAATCAATTCTCGGAGGAATATGCCTTTATAGCAAAGAGAGAAATAATTACTCAGAGCTGAAGACATTCAATATTATACTCGATGAGCTTAAACTGCTGATGAGACTGAGATGGTTGTACTCGGAAACAAAACTTCTGACAATTATTGACCCGCTGACAAGTCTTTATAACAGAAGATACTTTAACGAAATAATCCACAGAGAATATATGCGTTCGCAAAGAACTCAATCAAACTTCAGCGTAGCAATAATCGATATAGATAACTTCAAAAAAGTAAACGATACCTATGGACACCAAATCGGTGACATTGTCCTGATTGAAATTTCAAAAACTATTCTTGGAATGCTCAGAACAACAGACTTTGCCTTCAGATACGGAGGAGAAGAAATTGTCGTCATCCTCACAGACTCATCTGTCGACGGTGCAATCTACCCCCTCGAACGTATAAGAAAACGTATCTCGGAAAAAGTTTATGAAGGAAACAACGGCGAGAACTTTAGCGCAACGGTAAGCATAGGAGTCGCAAGCACAGACCAGGGAGTAATGGGCCCTGAAGATTTGATTAACTATGCTGATACAGCTCTTTACAGAGCAAAATCTCTCGGCAAAAATCAGGTAAAAATATTTGACCCAAAAATAGACAAAAAAATATGACAACAACAGAAAATCAAAACCAAACAAATGTACTGTATCTGATATTCAAAGTGGCAGACAACCACTATGCGACTCTTGCCGAAAATATTCTCGAAATTACAAGACTCCACAAATTGACAGTGTTCGAAAAAATGGATAAAAATCTGATTGGTCTGATGGAGTTTCGGAATAAAATAATTAATGTTCTTAATATAAAAACAATTCTCGGCATAAACACCGAAAATACAACACATGACAACACACAAATCCTCGTAATAAACATAAACAACAAAACATACGGACTCGCTATAGATGAAATAATAGACATCACCCAGCTATCAGAGTCCGATATACACAAACTGCCGTATAAAACCGATAAACCTTTTATAACCGGACTCCTGAATATAAAAGACCATCAAACGGCAATCCTGAACATCGAAGAGATGATTAACCACTCAAATATAAAAATCATCGAACAGGAGGAACCATCACAACAGGCTGAACAACTGCCTGATGTTCAACCGGTACAAATACCTGATATAACCCACACTTATGACTTGCAAAATGAAGAAAAAGAATACAGATTCATTTCTTTCAGCCTTGGAGAACATATCTACTGCCTGAGCCTGAAATACGTCAAAGAATTTGCCAAAATGGCAAAATTGAACATAACACAAATCCCCTATACTCCTGATTTCTTCAAAGGAATCGTTAATATACGGGGAGAATTTATCAACATCATCGACATAAAACCTTTCCTTGGCATAAACTCAAAAAATGAAATATCTCAAAAATCAAAAATTATAGTTATAAACTCAACTGACCTCAACATAGGAATAATCGTCGATGAAGTCTTCGATATGATAAATATCTCATCTCAACAACTGCAAGCAGAAAATTCTCTCAAATTTGAAAAAAATAAATTCATACTCTCAGAACTTGTCATGGAAAATAACAAAGTAATCAGCATAATAAACATTGATAAACTCCTGAAAGACAACAGCATGTATGTTGGATAAAATATTATTAACTTTTATAAATTTTTTGAATTTAAATACAAATAATTAGTGAAAAAATAACACTTATTTGCTATAATGTATAAACTTGAAGGATTTTAACTCTATTTATTATATATATAAGCGGTAAAAAGGCTAAAGGGGCTGAATAACTTGTCAACAATTGATTTAAGCAATATAAAATTGCGCCGATTTGACTTTGAACTGAGTTATCTGAGTGAATTTGCTGCAAAAAGCTCTGATATTTTGCCAAGAGACAGAGAAGAAGCAGAATGCCCTATCAGAACAGCGTTTCAGAGAGACCGTGACAGAATTCTCCACTCCAAGTCTTTTAGACGCCTCAAACATAAAACACAGGTTTTCTTTTCGCCAGAGAACGACCACTACAGAACAAGAATGACCCACACTCTTGAAGTTTCTCAAATTTCAAGAACAATAGCCCGTTCTCTCTTGATGAATGAAGACCTGACTGAAGCAATCGCTCTCGGGCATGACCTAGGACATACCCCCTTCGGTCATACCGGAGAATATGTGCTTAACTCCCTGCTAAAAGAAGGTTTTAAACACAACGAACAAAGTCTGCGTGTTGTGACAAAACTCGAAAACCTCAACCTGACACAAGAAGTCAAAAACGGTATCCTGAACCACACAGGAGAAGAAAAACCGTTTACGGTAGAAGGTCAAATAGTAAAAATATCTGACAGAATAGCGTATCTGAACCATGATATAGACGACGCAATCAGAGCAGGCATAATAAAAATTTCAGACTTGCCTGAGCAGGCTATATCATACTTTGGAGTAACAAGAAGTGAAAGAATCACAAAAATGGTAACAAACATCATCACAAACAGCTTCGGCAAAAACGAAATCTGTCTTGATGAAGAATGTATGTCCCATATGAATGACTTGAGGACATGGATGTTTGACAACATCTACCTCAACGCTGATGTCAGACCGGAAGAAAGAAAGGCAAAAAAAATGATCAAAGAATTATTTGAGTATTATTGCGAAAATATTGAAAAATTAGTTGATACATCTCACAATGCCGCAAAAGCTATCGAAAGAACAGCTGTTGACTACATAGCAGGAATGACTGACAGATTTGCTATTAACAAATACAAAGAATGCTTTATCCCAGTTCCGATACCAATCCAAAATGAGCATGAAAATATTTTGAAATTGGCAGAACTGAACGGATTAAACAGAAAATAATATGATAAAACCAAAAACATACACGGAAGCAATTAGTTTAATAAAAGAACGTCTCGATATTGTAGACGTTGTTTCTGAGTATGTAATTTTGAAAAAATCAGGAAGAAACTATATGGGCTGCTGCCCATTCCACAAAGAAAAAACGCCGTCTTTTTCTGTAAACCCGGAAAGACAAATTTACAAATGCTTCGGCTGCGGAGAAGGCGGTGATGCTCTCTCTTTCCTGATGAAAATAAACAACCAGTCATTTAATGAAGTTATATCAGAGCTTGCCCAAAAATTCGGGATACCTCTCCCTGAGTTTAAAGGACAGGAAGGCTCATCAGACCTCAAAAAACAAATATTTAACGTAAATGAACTGGCAGCAGAATACTTTGAGAAAAATCTCTTTGAAAATCCGACAGCTCAAAAAGCTCTCGAATACCTGCTCGAAAAAAGAAAATACGATAAATCAATCATCAAAAAATACCGCTTCGGCTACTCGTCAAATAAATACGATGAACTCTTGAAATACCTCTCAAAAGAACACAACATCTCAACAGACCTGATGGAAAAAGCCGGGTTAATATCTCAAAGCAAAAGCAAAGATAACTTCATCGACCGCTTTAGAGGAAGATTGATGATACCTATCGAAGACGAAAACAGCAATATTGTAGGTTTCGGAGCAAGAACGCTTGAAGAAGGACAAAATCCGAAATATCTCAACTCGCCAGAAACCCTCGTCTACAACAAAAGCCGCATAATCTATGGTCTTAACAAAGCAAAATCATCAATCAGAGAACAAGACGCCGTAGTCGTTATGGAAGGATACTTCGATGTCATAACAGCTCAGGTCAACGGTGTTGAAAATGCAGTCGCCACCTGCGGAACTGCCCTCACAAAAAGTCATATCAAAAATCTTTCAAGATATATGACAAAAAGAAAAATCTATCTTGCTTTTGACGCAGATGCAGCAGGACAGATGGCTATACAAAGAGGCGTAGAAACAGTAAAAGAAGCCTTTGAAGGACTCGGAGAAATAAAACAATTCGATGATAACTTCAATACAAATACTGACTTCTCATGCGAAATAAGGGTAATAAATACACCGGAAGGCAAAGATCCTGATGAATTCATCAAAACCCACGGCGCAGAAGCTTATAAAACCTTAGTGGAAAAAGCTCCGCTTTTGATAGATTATGAAATTAGCACCATAATAAATAAAGAAGGAGATGCAAAAACTCCGCAGCAAAAAGCCGCTGTCATCAAAAAGCTTATACCGCTTCTGTTTGAAGTAAAAAATGAAATAATAAAAGAAGAGTATATCAAAAAAATATCAAAACAACTTGATATTGCACAAAATGCAATAAATAAAGAACTATCACACTATAAAGGAGGAACAACAAACAACGAAATAAAAATACAAAGAAAAACAGAAATATCACAAATTGTAAAAAAAATTACAAATAAGTGTATAATTGCGCAAAAAAATTTATTGAGTGTTTATTTTATAAATGAAAATAAAATTGCTTTTGATACACTAAACAGTTTCCTGAATGATGTAGAATTTATTGACGAGAATCTAATACTAATTAAAAATGCTCTCAAAGAAATATCTAAAGAAGTTACGAATAAACAGGAACTCGAACAAAAAGCAATGGACCGTCTGGTCGATAATTCTGAGGCAAAAAAAGAACTGATTGATATTATATTCATGGCTCAACAACTGAACAGCATGAATGCAAGAAATCTTAAGGAGTACATCGAAGATAATATTTCAGTCATCAATGAATACCCCGACACAAATAAAAATAAACAACTTAAAGCAAAATATAAAGAAGCGCAGGATGAAATCTCGTCGTTGCAACTGCAATACGAGCTGCGTGAACAACTGAAGAAGAAATATAGCAGATTGGAGACAAACTAAATGAGCAGAAAAGCCAAAAACAGTGAAGATGCTTTGATAAAAATGTTAGATAAGAACAGCAGCTACAAAAAAGACGATGACTTTGATGATGACCTCATCTCTGATGAAGATGATGAAAACATCAATGCCATTCTCGACAGAACCCCTGCCGTTTCTCTGTCTTCTCCAGAAGATATATATATCAAAGACGAAGACGGTGATGAATCAGAAGATTTGGATATCTCTTCTGTCCAAGGTATCGGTCTCGATGACCCCGTCAGAATGTATCTCCGTGAAATCGGACGTATTCAACTGCTGACAGCAGAAGAAGAAATCGAACTCGCAAGAAAAATCATCAAAGGCGGGCAGGCAGGACAAATTGCAAAACGCAAGCTTGTTCAGGCTAACCTCCGTCTTGTAGTCAGCATTGCAAAAAAATATGTAGGCAGAGGCATGCTCTTCCTCGACCTCATTCAGGAAGGTAACTTGGGACTCATCAGAGCCGCTGAAAAATTTGACCATGAAAGAGGGTACAAATTCAGCACCTATGCCACATGGTGGATTAGACAGGCAATTACAAGAGCTATTGCCGATCAGGCGAGAACAATCAGAATTCCTGTTCATATGGTTGAAACAATCAACAAGCTCAAAAAAGTTACAAGAAAACTCGCTCAAGACCTGAGCAGAAAACCAACCGAAGAAGAACTTGCAAAAGCTATGGGCATTACAATCAACAAATTGAGAGAAATCATCAAAGTTGCTCAGGAACCGCTTTCTCTTGAAACTCCTATCGGAAAAGAAGAAGACTCAAGATTGGGTGATTTCATCGAAGATAAAGAAGCCGACGCTCCTGTCAAAACTGTTGCCCATGAACTCTTGAGAGAAGACCTTGCAGAAGTATTGAGCAGCTTATCTCCAAGAGAAAGAGATGTCCTGAGATTGCGTTTCGGTATGGACGACGGTCGTCAAAGAACTCTTGAAGAAGTCGGTCAGCTCTTCGGCGTAACAAGAGAAAGAATCAGACAAATCGAAGCAAAAGCTCTGAGAAAACTCCGTCACCCGAACAGAAGCAGACGACTCAAAGAATACGTTGAAGTCTGATATAAATTCTGATATTCTTTCCAGAAAGGCTCTTTTGATAATCAAAAGAGCCTTTTTCTAATAATTATTAAAAAATGTAAAATTTACCCTTCTAAAATATCAAAAAAAAGAAGATTTTTACTTTATATAAAATATACAACAAGAATTTATAAATACGAGGAGGCAAAATGAATTTAAATCAGGTTAAAGGTATTGTAAGCGAAATAGCAACAAAAGCAAAGTCTTCAGCAAAGCATGTTGTTGCTAAAAAGATGCAAAAGCCTACTGAAGAACCGGAAAAATTGAAAAGAAGCATGGATGCAATGGACGCACGCGGAAGAGCTCTTGTTATCAGATCGAAAAAAGCAGCAGCAGCAAAAACAGGGACTAAAACCATAAACAAAACAGCAGCAGAAACAGCCCAAAAAGCACCTGAAGAAAAACTTATGGATCTTGTAACAGGGAAAAAGGCAAATAAATCAGCTCAAGAAAGTGCTGAGTTGATGAACGCAGATGCAGCATATAAAGCAGCAATAGGAGAACAGGCAAATAAATCAGCTATTGCAAGTGCGGCAGTATTCAAAGTACAAGGAAATACAGAAAAAGGAAAAGCACTTGAAAAAGCACTGACAGAAGCAGAAAGAAAAGCGGAATATCTAAAAAATCCTGAATTTGCAGAAAAACTGGCGAATAAGAGATTAGATGAAATTAATTCGGCAAAAATTGAAGCAACCAAAGCCCGTCTGCAGCAAAAATACGGGAAATAGGTATAATCAAAAATCAATAAAAAAGGATTGTAAAAACAATCCTTTTTTATTGTAAAATAACATATATGAAAAATAAAAATACACTCATTAATAAAATTATTCCTGTAAAAATCAGCTATCAAAATCATCAGCTACATATAAAAATACTATTTATTAATATAAAAATAAATCCGCAAAGAAACTATCTAAAACATCTTTATAGTTTTATTTTAAGGAAGTTTCCTCATAAAAAACAACATGAAAAATATTATAATTATATAATACCTCTTGGAAAAAACTGTGAATTTTCCGTAAATTTTCATAAGCATTACAATTTTGTAGATTCTACTCTTTTTAACTGGAGTTATATTGAAGACAACAACTGTCTTCTGATGGCATTAAAACATCCTGAGCTTATTTTTGAAGAAAAAAATGAATATAACTACCAAAATAATATGTGGTATTGCTCAAAATATAAACTGTATTTTCACGGACGCTCACTTCCATCAGAAATGCAAACAAACAAACAAACAAACAAACATAGAAGAAGATTTTAAAGAACTGAAAGACAGGATAAAGTATCTTGCAGAAAAAACAGCAAGAATAATTAACTCAGATGATAAAAAGCTTTTTGTTATTACATTACATATTAATGATTTTAATAAAGATATAAATGATTTAAATTTGATTATCAACTATTTATCTGAAATATCCAAAAACTTTGACTTCCTTATAATAATAGAAAAGAATAATCTCTCTTTATTATCAGATAGCATACAACAAAATAAGAATATATTTATCAGAACAGTTAACAATTTTGCACCATACTATTCAATTCACAAAGGTTTTGACCCAATAAGCTGGTTAAAAATTTTTCAAGAATTCAAACCATTACATATTAAGAAAAAGACAAAAATATACAAATTCGAACTTTTGAATTAAAAATAAAAAGACCAACTTTCGTCGGTCTGTAAGTTAATGTTTATGAGTGAGAGTGGAATATGCACATGATTATGATATGAATTTAAGCCCATGAAGCATATTCCCCACCCGGACATTTTCAAAGGCAACAAAAAATCCCCTGATAGAGGGGATTTTTGAAAATATATACAAAAGAGTATTAACGTTTTGAGAATTGGAAACGTTTTCTTGCTCTTTTTCTTCCGTATTTTTTACGTTCTTTGATTCTTGCATCTCTTGTCAGAAGACCTTGAGAGCGGAGAACTGATTTATTTTCTTCATTAGCTTCAAGCAACGCTTTAGAAATAGCATGTCTGATAGCACCTGCCTGAGCACAAATTCCGCCGCCGATAGCTTTAACGATAACATCGTATTTTGTTTCATTGCCTGTCAATGCTAACGGTTGATAAATCATCATTTCAAGAGTAGCTCTTCCGCCGAAGTAGTCTTTTATGCTTCTGCCGTTGATGAAAATTCTGCCTTTGCCAGGTTTCAATGCAATTGTAGCAATAGCAGTCTTTCTGCGTCCGGCTGTATTTATTTCTTTAACTGCCATATTTGTTATTTAACCTCCAATGAATATTCTACAGGTTTTTGAGCTGCATGAGGATGTTCTGCCCCTTCATAAATTTTCAGTTTTGTAAGCTGCTGTGCACCCAGAGTATTGTGCTGCAACATACCCTTTACAGCTTTCTCAAGAGCTCTTGTAGGATATTTTTCCATCATATCTTTGAAACTGATAGAACGAAGTCCGCCCGGATATTGAGTGTGGTGGTAATAAATTTTATCAGTTTCTTTTTTGCCTGTAACTTTAATTTTTCCGGCGTTGATAACAACGACAAAATCTCCTGTATCAACATGCGGTGTATATTCTACCTTATTTTTTCCTCTTAAAATGTCAGCAATCACGACAGCCAAACGACCGAGAGTTTGTCCTTCAGCATCGATTAAATACCATTTAGCTTCCACTTCATGAGGCTTTGCAGAATAAGTTTTCATCTTTAGTAGCCTCCTTATTTAAGTTGTCATTATACTCTTTTTTGTATCCGACATACATTAATGTCAGACCTTCAGCAGATACTGTATGAGCTGCTTTTGTGCGGTCTTTCTGGTCAAGCAATTCTTTCATCCACACAGCAGGTTTCACTCCTCTGCCGATTTCAATAAGTGATCCCACAATAATGCGCATCATGTTGTACAGGAATCGGTCAGCTACAATATCAACATTAATAATGCACCCGACCTTTTTACATTCTGCGCTGTATACAACACACTCTTTTGCGGGATTTTGTGTGTTGGATTTCTTAAAACTCGAAAAATCATGCTTTCCTTTTATATAGCTCAATGCAAGATTCATAGCATCTACATCAAGCTCATCACGGATAAGCAATGCATTATCCATCCAAACGGAACGCTGTTTGGAGTTGTTTATTCTATAACGATAAAATTTAAATTTTGCACATCTCTGGGCATGGAATAAATTATCAACAAGGCTGAGAGCTGACACGCTCATATCCGGAGGCAGGAGTGCATTCAATGAATTTGTAAACACATATTCATTAAGTTTTTGATTTACATCAAAATGAACAACCTGTCCCTTTGAGTGGACGCCTCTATCGGTTCTGCCGGAGAAATAAACTTTAACGTCATTCTTTACCAAAACTTTCAGAGCATTCTCCAACTCTCCCTGAACAGTTCTTCTTCCGGGCTGGATTTGAGAACCGTCAAAGTCAGTTCCGACATATTCAATAACAGCAGCATATCTGAAGACATTTTTATCTTCAGATATTGCTGTTAGTTGACGATTTTTTTCCAAAGCCTGATTATACATTTCTATACCAACTGTATCAACGCCATCTCAGCTGCATCACCGCGTCTTGGTGGCAATCTGTATATTCTTGTATAACCGCCGTTTCTTTCGGCATTTGCTTTTGCTACTGTATTGAATAATTTTCTCAACACTGTCTCATCGACAAATTTACCTTCAACACCCTCTGTTGTTTCTACAACTTCGTTTGTTTCAAGATTAATTTGTTTTCCTGTCTGTTGATCAAATATCAATTTAACAGCCTGTCTTCTGGAGTGCAAATCACCTTTTTTGGCAAGTGAAATTATTTGTTCAACATATGGTTTAAGAGCTTTTGCTTTTGCCATAGTTGTTTTAATTTCACCATGCATCAAAAGAGATGAAGCAAGAGATCTCAAAAGTGCTTTACGCTGATCTTGAGGTCTTCCCAGTCTATGTCTTTTGCATTGGTGTCTCATTTTTATTTGTCCTTTTCTTTATATATGATTGTTGTTTATATCAGTTCTTCAACATCTTCAGGATTTGGAGCAAGATCCAAACCGAATTGTTTCAACTTTTCGATAACTTCATCTGATGATTTCTTACCGAAGTTTTTGATGTTGAGCAAATCATATTCTGATTTTTTCAACAACTCGGGTAATGAGTTTATGCTTGCTCTTTTCAAACAGTTATAAGCTCTTACCGAGAGTTCCAAATCTTCGATTGTTATGCTTGGTGTAACATCTTCTTCTACTTCTTCTTCAACCGCCTGAGTCAAACCGCCGACAAAAGTAGGTTGACCTGTAAGTGAAGAAATAGCCATAAAGTGTTCAATCAACAGATTTGAAGCTTGAGTCAGGGCAGTATTGATATCAACGCTGCCATTACCCCAAATTTCAAGTATCAATTTGTCATAATCGGTAACTTGACCGACACGTGTATGTTCAACTGTATAACTTACTTTCTTAATCGGCATAAAGCTTGCATCAATCGGCAACAAGTCTATCGGAAGATTTCCTTTGCCTTCTTTAAGAACATCAACAGTAATATATCCCTTGCCTACTTCGATTGTAATTTCGGCATGGATGCTTCCGCCTTCGGCTACTGTACAAATTAACCAGTCAGGGTTAATAACTTTAACACCTGCAGGTAGCTGCAAATCGCTTGCTAATACAGGACCTGCAGTATCAACATCAAGTCTCAAAATTTGAGGTTCTTTTTCTTCCGTTTTTACAACAAGACCTTTTAAGTTAAGCATTATATCGATAACATCTTCAACAACTCCGGGGATGGAAGTGTATTCATGAGTGATACCTTCAATTCTCAAAGAAGTAGCAGCCGCTCCTTCCAGACTTGAAAGAAGCACTCTTCTCAAAGAGTTACCGATTGTAGTACCAAAACCTCTATCCAACGGTTCGATAACAAATTTACCATAGTTAGAACCATCTGAAGCTGTTGTTGTATTTACGCATTTAATTTTTAAATCCATGGTAGCCTTGATCCTCCTAAACTCTATTTAGAGTAATATTCTATGACTAATTGTTCCTTGAAATCAGGATCCATCTCCTCTCTTTGAGGAATTCTTTCAAATGTAACTTTCAATTCATCCTTGTCAACAGCCATCCATGCAGGCATAACCGCAACATCTATTGACTCTGTCAAAGATTTGAATAATTCTTTGCTTCTTTCTCTGATAGTGATTACATCTGAAGGTTTTACGAGGTAAGAGGGGATATCAACTTTTTTCCCGTTTACCAAAACATGACCATGACCTACCAATTGTCTTGATTGGCGTCTTGTAGTTGAAAAACCTGCTCTGTACAAAACATTATCCAATCTGGATTCAAGAAGTTGGAGAAGGATTGTACCTGTTACTCCCTGACGTCTTGCAGCTTCTTTGTAATATTTTGCAAATTGTTTTTCACTAACCAAATATGTTAGACGAATTTTTTGTTTTTCATTCAGGTGAACAGCATAATCAGAAAGTTTTTTTCTGTTTTGACCATGCTGACCTGAGGCATATTGTGTCATTGAAGAAACAAGTTTCTTCGCTGAAATATCTTTTACACCGTAGTTTCTAAATAACTTATGTGCCGGTTCTCTGTATCTAGCCAATTTGGGGCTCCTTTTTGTTTCAATTAATTACCTTATACTCTTCTTTTCTTTGGTGGACGACAGCCGTTGTGAGGAATTGGAGTAACATCTTTTATCAACGTAATTTCCAATCCTGCAGCCTGTATGGATCTGATAGCTGTTTCTCTGCCTGATCCCGGTCCTTTTACATAAACTTCAACTTTTTTCATACCTTGGTCGATAGATTTTTTTGCAACCAATTCAGCCGCTGATTGAGCTGCAAACGGAGTACCTTTTCTTGCTCCCTTAAATCCGCAAGCGCCAGCTGAAGCCCAGGCAACAGCATTTCCCTGCATATCAGTTGAAGTTACAATTGTATTATTAAAAGTAGATTGAATATGTACTACGCCTTGCAGTACATTCTTCTTTTCTTTACGTTTTACTTTTGTCTTTGCGACCTTAGCCATTATTTAATATTCTCCTTTAATTATTTTTTCTTGGATACCGGACCAGATTTTTTGCCTCTTCTTGTTCTTGCGTTTGTTTTTGTACGTTGACCGCGAACAGGCAAACCTCTTCTGTGTCTCATTCCTCGATATGAATTAATTTCACTTAATCTTTTTATGTTAAGACTCTCCATTCTTCTCAAATCACCTTCGATGTGATATTTAGAGAGTTCTTCTCTTATACGGCTGATTTCTTCTTCCGTCAGATCATCCGAACGGGTATCTTCGGATATTCCGCAGGCAGCAAGTATGTTTCTTGATAAAGTAGGACCTATGCCGTATATGTAGGTCATCGCTATTACCATTCTTTTATTACGAGGTAAATCAACCCCTGCTATTCTAGCCATCTGTTCTCCTTTATATTGAGTTTTATATTAATTTACGTTAATTTGGGCGCAAAGTCCCATGAATTATAAATTTAGATTAAACATAAAAAACATTCAAGATATCGCCGCGGTTCTTGAAGTTTTTTAAAGATTTAACCTTGTCTTTGTTTGTGTTTCGGGTTTTCGCAGATTACGGCAACTCTTCCTTTTCTGCGGATAACTTTACACTTGTCGCATATTTTCTTTACTGATGCTCTGACTTTCATTATTTTATCCTTTCAATCTGTAAGTTATTCTTCCTCTTGTTAAATCGTACGGGGTCAACTCTACTTTCACTTTGTCACCAGGAAGTATTCTGATGAAATTTTTTCTGATTTTCCCCGATATATGAGCCAAAACTTGATGATCGTTTTCCAATTTTACTTTAAACATAGCATTTGGCAAAGATTCAAGTATTGTGCCTTCAAATTCCATTACGTCTTTTGACATCTACGTTTTTTTCCTTTTTTGTATAGACTACTATACACTCTTTCACTTTTAATTCTAACCTGAACATGACTTTTTACAAGTTTTTTTGAACTTTCATGAGGTCTAAATAATTAAATATTTAATTTTTCTTTACAAATCTTAAATATTTTACTATTTCACCAGAGTCAAAATTTCCGGTTCAGCATCAGTTACGGCAATCGTATGTTCAAAGTGTGCCGAGGGTTTTCCGTCATTTGTAACAACAGTCCAACCATCTGCTGCAGTATGTACATCTCCTGTGCCCAAATTCAACATCGGTTCGATAGCAATTGTCATGCCAGAACGCAACATTGGACCCGGGTTTGATGGTACCCGTATATTAAAGATAAACGGTTCTTCATGCATTTCAGCACCGACACCATGCCCGCCGTATTGAGAAACGATTCCGAGTCCTGCCTCATTTGCAACATCCTCAACAGCGCCTGAAACTTCTATAAGCATATGTCCGTCACGAGCCTTATCAATAGCCGCATAGAGTGCTTTCTCAGTTATTTCAAGAAGTCTTTTCAGTTCGTCAGAGATTTCTCCGACAGGGTAAGTCCATGCCGAATCACCGACCATGCCATGGTATGTAGCACCGACATCTATGCTGATGATATCCCCCTCTTTCAAGATAACATCTTTTGAAGGAATACCATGTACGACCTGATTATTCACCGATGCACAAATTGTAGCGGGATAAGGAGTGTCCGCAAAGTGTGCCTGATAATTCAAAAAAGACGGAATTGCCCCGCTTTTATGAATAACATCGTAGGCTATCTTATCAAGGTCATATGTGCTTATTCCAGGGCGAACCGCCTCTTTCATTGCTTTATGGACATCGGCAACAATCTGACCGGCTTTTCTCATTATAACCAGTTCATGTTTTGATTTACGTTTTACCATAATATCAACCCTGTTTAATCTGTTCTTTTATTGAAGAATAAATTTCTTCAATACCTCTGTTTCCATCAACAACTCTCAGGAGACCTTTCTTTTCATAAAAATCAACGAGAGGTGCTGTTTGAGTGTTATATGTATCAAGTCTTTTTGATGCAACTTCTTCAGTGTCATCTGAGCGCTGAACCAACTCTGCGCCGCAGACATCACATATACCTTCTTTTTTAGGGGCAACAAACTTAAGATTATAAATCTTCTTGCACTTAGGACATGAACGACGGTTGACAATTCTTTCAATAAGAAGCTTTTCATCTACGTCTATATCAATAACAAGAAGTTTAACATCCTGTCCTTTATTTATATCCTCAAGTATTTCATCCAAAATTTCGGCCTGCTCTATGCTTCTTGGATAACCATCAAGGATAAAACCGTTTTTACAGTCATCTTCATGAAGCCGGTCTTTGATAATTGATGCAACAACATCAATCGGAACAAGCTGACCTTTTTCCATAAAGCTGCCGGCTCTTTTACCTGCCTCGGTACCTTTTGCAACAGCAGCCCTTAGCATGCTTCCCGTATCAATATGCGGCAAATTCAAATCTTTCACGAGTCTTTCCGTATGGGTGCCTTTACCGCTTGCAGGCGCACCCAAAAATATCAATTCTGTTTTCATTGTTTCAAAAAGCCTTCATAATGTCTTGCCAAAAGATGTGTTTTTATCTGATTAATAAAATCAAGCGCAACACCAACCATAATTATCAGAGATGTCGCTCCGATACCCTGTATGGTGCTGATACCTGTCAGCGCAGTAGCTGCGTTCGGGACAAGGGCAATAATACCCAAACCCATAGCGCCGATAAATGTCGTTTTTGAAAGAATTTTATCGAGCGCATCAGCTGTCGGTTTACCGGGTTTTATTCCTGGGATTGAGCTTCCGTATTTTTTCAGATTGTTTGCGATATCTTTAGGCTGCATATTAGGAATGATTGATGCATAAAAGAATGTCAAACCTACAATCAGCAAGAAATAAATTATATAATAAGGAGCTTTCGCAGGATTTAACAAATCCATACTCAAGAAAGTTATCACCTTACCCAAAAAGCCTCCCGGCATGTTCTGTCCGAGCAAACTGAGAATAGTCATCGGAAACAAAAGCATTGCCATCGCAAAGATAATAGGCATAACACCGCCAGGATTCAGTTTAAACGGAATATATGTATTAGTTCCTCCGTAAACTTTATTTCCGACCTGTCTTTTTGCGTTAACTATAATAACTTTTCTTATAGCCTCCTGCATAACAACAATCATAATCATTGCAAGGAAAAAGATTGCAAGCAAAACCAGAAGCCATAACTGCTTTGAAGGATCATTAGACACTAAAACAGCTGTCCTTTCCGTATAAAGCGGAATACCTGATAATATCCCGATAAAAATCAACAAAGAACCGCCATTGCCTAAACCTCTTTCTGTAATCAGCTCTGCAAGCCACATAACAAGAACAGAACCCGCAGTCAAAGAAACAACGGCTCCCGTGTAAAATAAAAAGTGGTTATCCGTAAGTATAGCCCCAGGATAATGAGCGAGAAAACCCATGACCGCTACTGATTGAACTATCGCAAGAACAACCGTAAAATATCTTGTTATTTGTGAAATTTTTCTTCTGCCGGCTTCCCCTTCTTCTTTTTGAAGGTTCTCAAGATAAGGGATAACAGCCGTCATCAGCTGTATGATAATTGATGCGGTGATGTATGGCCCGATACCCATTGCAAAAATGGATACCTTCCCCAGGGCACCGCCTGAAAACAAATCCAAAAAACCGACAATATTATTGCCTGCTGCCAGATTTGCAAAAATTTCCGAATTAATTCCAAAAATAGGAATCTGTGCCCCGAAACGGAACACAGCTATCATTAAAAAAGTAAAAATTAATTTTTGTTTTAACCCCGATACTTGCCACATCCCCGCCAAGTCATCCAATGTGGGCATTTTTATTTGCGCTTGCGCCATAATTAAACTACCTCTGCTTTACCGCCTGCTTTCTCAATCTTTTCCTTTGCAGATGCAGTGAAGTAAACAGCTTTCACATTTACTGCTTTGGTAACTTCCCCGTTTCCAAGAACTCTCAAAGCTTCGGTTGTTCTATGAGCAAGTCCTTTTTCTTTCAATAATTCCAAAGTAATTTCTTTGTTATCTGCCAGAGAATCAAGAGAGCTTACATTGATTTCAGCATATCTGATTGGTCTGACAAGAGGGAAACCTTTCAACTTCGGCATTTTTCTGTAACCGGGCATCTGTCCGCCTTCGAAACCTCTTTTTGCAGAACGTCCCGAACGTTGCCCTTCACCATTGTTACCTCTTGAAGAAGTTTTTCCCATACCTGATGAACGACCGCGACCGACTCTTTTTGTTCTGTGGGTTGCGCCTTCAGCAGGTTTTAAGTCTTCTAATTTTATTCTTTCTTCCATTTTTATAAATACCTTCCTGTTAAAAAATCATGTTTATTCAACACAGACCATATGAGGTACGGCATTAATCATGCCCTTGATTACGTCTGTATTTTCATGCTCTACAACCTGATTAAGCTTTGTAAGACCTAATGCCTTAACAACTTTTTTCTGTTTTGCAGATGCACCGATTAAACTTTTGGTTAATTTTATCTTCAACTTTTCAGCCATTATTTTTTATCCTTTTTAAATTTAATTAGTTTAACATTCCGCTTAATGATAAACCTCTGCTTTGAGCAACACTCTGGAATGTTCTCAAAGAGTTCAAAGCGTTCATAGTTGCTCTTGCAGCATTCAGAGGTGATTTTGAACCGAGTGATTTGCTCAAAATGTTTTCAACACCTGCAAGTTCCAATACTGCTCTGACTGCACCGCCTGCAATAACACCGGTACCTTGAGAAGCAGGTTTGAGAACAACTTTTCCTGCTCCAGAAACAGCTTCGATTCTGTGAGGAATTGTTGTTTTGAAAATAGGTACTTCGATTGTGCTTTTTCTTGCTTCTGCAACAGCTTTTTGTATAGCACCGATAACTTCGCTTGATTTACCAACACCGACACCTACAGTACCTTTTGAGTTTCCTACTACGACAACTGCTCTGAAACTCAATTTTTTACCGCCTTTTACAACCTTAGTAACACGGCGTATTTGAACGACTCTTTCTTTCCATTCGGAAACAGGAGCTTCTTTTTTTACTTCTTCACGTTTGCGACGTGTGCGTTTTTTTTGTTCTTCCACTTATATATCCTCTTTTTGTTACAACTTTTTCTAAAATACCATTGTTCTATATATCAAACAAAAAACATAGAAAAAAATCAAGATGAATCGTACAAGTTTTCCTCGTACTTAGTCATTCAACCACGAAAAAAATATATTCTGAAATATTTGTTGAAAATATCCTTAATAATTTTTCATAATCCAAAATGCTGCTGCGGCAAGATTCTTTGGATATATTGACCCAAAGTTCTCTGCTGTAGTGCAAGAATTCTGTTTTTGCAAAACAACAAAACACCATGCCTTTTATTTTTCACAAAAAAATAAAGCGATACTGAGAAGTACCGCCAAAGGACATAAAAGAGGGGGTTATTATTTATATTGCGTTTAGAGTTTTCTTTTTTAAAACTTATGCATACAGGCTGTTAGTAACTTTGTTGACCATTTCATTTTCTGTTGTCAGACCGTCTACAACCCATACATACTGGTCTTTGATATCTGCAATCAAGTCACCGTCATAAAGGTTCATGATTTCGTTCATTCTAGATCCTGAGTTATCAAGGATTTCGTTGATTGTTTCTCTGTCTTTGAATATAACTCCCTGATTAAGAGCATTTTTCAAAGCATTTGCAGATACTTGAGTGCTTACTTCTGCACCTTTATTCAATATCCCGATAGCATCGCCTTCAGAAATCGTATCAAAACCGAGCAATTTGCCGACTGTATTTCTGAACAGGTTCGGTATCCAGCTGAGAACAGGCCATTCTGTAGACCAGTTGTTCAAACTTTTTCTTATATCATCACGTAAAGCGGTCGGAGAGCCTGCTGCGTTTCCATAAGCAATTTCAAGGCTTGCAAGAGTTGTCGGATCATCTTCGATAGAGGTTAAAATTTGTTTGACCAGCTTTGAATCACCTTCATGCAATGCTGTTTGCATAGTGCTTGCAAGTTTTGTAACTTTATCACCGTTACGTGTTCCCAGCTGAGAAGACATGCTGACTTCTCTGTCGTTATACAGTGCATTCATATAAGAATTATAATCTTCTTCACTGCTGAAGTTTGCATTTGATCCCATTGCAGTTGAATAATAATTCGTATAATTTCCTGAGCCTGAAACATTGCTCATTGAATTGAAATATGTAGCCAAAGGGCTTAAAGAACCAACATAAGAACTTGTCATTAACTCTACCTACGCTCCGCTATAATAACCTTACCTGTTTATATAAAAACAATAAGTTTTGAAGTATTGCGTATTTTAATCGAAATATTAAGTTTTATTAACAAATTCTTTGTGTTTATACTGCCTAAAAAGCCCTTAAGAGAACTGTTTCACTATATCTCTGACACTAAAATCAACAGGGAGATTTGTTTGTGATTTTGCTTTAACCTCATTCAGTTTATCTCCGAGGGTAGGTCTTTCCTGTTTATAGATTACACCGGTGTAATAAGTACCGACTTCAAGAACCAGCTGCATGCCGGCTATTCTGTCAGAAAGATTGTGATTTTCCGGTACGGGACGTATTTTTTCTTTTACCGAGTCATAAGTTATTTTATCGTTATATTGCATACATGGAGAGAGTACATGCACGAAAGAAAAACCCCTATGGCTGATTGCCTGAGTGATTAAGTCTTTTAACTGAACAACATCTCCTGAAAAACCTCTGGCAACAAATGATGTATTAAATGACAAAGCCATCATAACGGGATTTACCCGTTCTTCTACGGACATATAAGGGCTTACTTTTGTCACAATTTCATGTGAGGTAGGTGAATTTTGACCTTTTGTAAGAGCATAAATTTCGTTATCCATAACAATATAGGTAATATCAGGATTCTTTCTTGAGGCATGTATAAAGTGATTTCCCCCTATAGAGAAGCCGTCGCCGTCACCGCCTACAGTAATTACGTTTATTTTCGGATTTGCCGACTTCAGGCCGATAGCAACAGGCAGAGCTCTGCCATGGATGGAATGAAATCCATAGGTACTTGTAAAAAACGGAAATCTGCTGGAACATCCGATACCTGAAACTATTGTTGTATCTGCAGGGTTAAGATTTAAGTCTGCCATTGCCCCCATAAGAGCATTCAGCACTGAATAATCTCCGCACCCGGGGCACCATGATGGTTTTACTGCACTTTTATAATCATTTGGTTTATATTCTGTCATTTTTCAATCCTTCTAAAATTTATATTGATGTTCGGTTGTATCATTTGAGAAAGTATATCTCAATGACTGCTGGCGTATAATCTTATCTATACGGTCATAGACCTCTCTTGCGCTCAAAATAGAACCGTCATATTTCAATATTTCGAAAAACTTAATGTCTTTGTTTATCGAGTTGCATCTGTAAACAAGAGTATGAAGCAACTGAGCAGTATAGTTATGTTCAACAACTATAACTATTTCTTTATCTGCAAGAAAATCCTGTAGCCATTCCTGCGGAAGAGGATAGAGCGTTCTCGGGTAAAGTGCCTGAATTTTATACCCGCTGTCTTTTGCCATATCAACAGCCTCTAAAACAGCACCTGTCGTGCTACCCCAGCTGATTATACCTATTTTGGCATCATCAGGTCCGTATTTTTTTGCCGATATAAACTCATGAGTTGCCGTTTCGAGTTTTCTGAAACGTTTTTCAACCATCATTTTACGAATTTCAGGATCAGAGGTCGGGTTGCATAACTCGGTATGCTCAAGTCCGGTTGCAACATAAGCTCCGCCTTCATCTCCCGGGGTAGCTATCGGAGATATACCCGATTTTGTGTTTCTATAACGAACATACAAACCTGCATCTTTTGTTCTGTCATGTTTCAATCTGTTTACGATTTTCAAAGAATCAAAGTTTATCAAATCAACACATTCACGGCGCTGACCGACAGCAGCATCGGAGAGAAGAATTACTGGCACCTGATACTGTTCCGCATAGTTAAATGCGTTTATTGTTTGAATAAAGCAATCCTGCACATCCATAGGAGCAAGGACTATTTTCGGTCCTTCTCCATGTGTTCCGTAAATAGCCATATTCAAATCAGATTGTTCTGATTTTGTCGGAAGCCCCGTACTAGGACCTCCTCGTTGAACATCCACAACAACAAGAGGAATTTCTGACATTGTTGCAAGCCCTATAGCTTCACTCATAAGTGAAAATCCCGGTCCGCTTGTTGCCGTCATGGCTTTAGTGCCGCCGTAAGAAGCACCTATAGCAGCAGTCACGGAAGCTATTTCATCTTCACACTGGAGCATAACTCCGCCTACTTTCGGAAGTTCTCTTGCTAACCACTCCATAATTTCTGTAGCGGGAGTAATAGGATACCCTGAATAAAATCGGCAGCCTGCAACCAATGCTCCCAGAGCAATAGCCTCATTTCCGCTCATAATAAGTTTTTCGCCTGATTTACTCATTGATATATTATTCAAATTATCATGGCGTTCGAGTTTTGAGGAGGCATATTCATATCCTGCCTCAAAAGCTTTGATATTTGAGTCGATAATTTCTTCAGAATACTTTGCATACCGTCTTCTTATATCATTTTTGAACTGTTCTTTCATCGGAATTTGTGAGATAAGACCGGCTATAAGCCCTATAGACACCATATTTTTAGCTTTCACGGAAGCAACATCTTTAGCAATGGTGGTAATAGGGACATAGTATTTTATTATCTCCATAAAACTTTCACCTGAAAGTTCGCCTACTTCATCAGAGTCAACAAGAAGAATCCCGCCTGATTTCAAATGTTTAACGTTGACATCTACGGCTTTTTGATTGAATGCGACAAGCACATCAGAAAAATGCCCCACAGTGTATGTTTTTTCCTGACTAATTCTGAGTTGAAAAGCACACTGTCCTTCTCCTCTTATTTCTGAGGGAAAAGACCTGTAAGTTGTAACATAGTATCCCGATCTTGCAGCAGCAAGAGAAAAAATATCTCCAGAACTGATTACGCCCTGTCCCGCTGTTCCTGCTATTCTGACAATTAATTCATTCATTTTAAGTCCTTTAAATTTTTCAAAAGCCTAAATACATCACTCCTAAATTTTATTACCAGAGATTATTTATGGCAAACTTTTTTTAAGACTTCTTCGAAGGAAAATATCGGCTCAAAACTATACCCGCAATTTTCTGCTAACGAAGCCCCCATGGAGAAAATTTCCTCCTGAGGATATTTCCTGCAAATAGCCGGTCTTGTTGAATGAACCGTACACATGCCCGTATCTTTATCAAGTTTGGAACACTCAAATATAAGCCCCATATCATCTTTTCCGATAACTTTCAGATAAGAGTAAAAAAAATGTCCTTTTTTAAGGTTTTCAAATTCTTTTTCCGTTTTTATAACATCTTTTGAATGCCTTACATAAATTTTTGTACAACATCTCCCGCAGCAGCTGCAATGCCCTTTTCTAAAATATTTTCTTCCGAGTATTTTTGAATAAAATTGCTGTTTAAATTTGTACAAATATTCTTTTATCAATTTCATCCGTGCAATCTATGTTCTCTTTTATAATTTATTACCTTATAACATAAATTTATCATAGTTCTTGCTTCCTGTTGAAGTTCGTCATTATTTTTTTCAAGAACAATAACTTTTCTCAATAATATTGCAGCATCCTCAAATTTTTTATTTTTATAATATTTTTCAGCCTGTTCAAAATATTTCAGGCTGACAGAACTTTCAGGAAACAAGCTGACTTTCATCGCATTGATTTTTTTATCTATCTCAGTATTTTGAGGATTAATCATTTTCGCATTCTCATATTCATATAAAGCATCAAAATAATTTCTGTTTGCAAGATGTTTATCCCCTAAAGTTATGTGTGAGTTGGCGCTTCCTGTTTTGTCTTTTATTTCCTCCGCCCTTTGAGAAACACGCAATACTTCAAAAGTATCTTCTCCTTGTTTCATATCAAGATATCTTTTATAGAAGCAATACGCATAAGAATATTCTCCTGCTTTATCATAAGCAAGCGCTACATTCCCCGCATTTTCGGCATTTTTCGGGTCAATAATAAAAGCCATATACCAGAATTTCGCAGCATCCTTATATTCTCCTGCTTTATAACATATTGCCCCCATATTCAAATTGGCATGCAAATGGTTCGGATAAACTTCGAGTACTTTCAAATATGCCTCTGCCGCAGCACGAAACTTCTGCGCTTTCTGATATTTCAGACCTATATCAAAGTTATAATCAGCCACCTGATGAAGTTTTCTGACTTTGTACAAAATCAGCTCATAATCCTCTGTCTTTTGATAAACAGAATAATCAAGATATTTTTGATAATAATAGTTTGTTATAAAATTCATGCCCTTTTTTTCATAAGCCATACACAAATTGGCAATAATGGAGCAGTCAACAACGTCCATTGAATGAGCAATAAGCCAATAACTGATTGCCTCATCATATTTTTGCTCTTTATAAAAAATAGACCCCAGCATTATATTGGCTTTGATAACAGTCGGATCTTTGACGACCACCTGTTTGAAAATCTTTTTTGCCTCTTCATATTCCTCTTTTGCAAACAAAACATTCCCGACGTTGCACAACGCTTCCATATTATCAGGATTTCTCTCAAGAACTTCATCAAAAAAGCCCAAAGAAACATCAAATTTCCCGTAGCGAAAAAAACGGATTCCAAGATTAAAAATATCCTCCTCCGTATCATTTTCGGATATAAACTTCTCTAACTCCACTTTAGAAGCATCATCAAGCAAAATAAGTTCTTTTATATGTTTAGGCATTTTTATCTATGTTCTAAAACAACATACTCAAAAAATCATCATCATTAGCCAGTACATCAGCTAAAGTTTTTTCATCTATTTCAAAGTTATTATTTTCTATTAAGTCTTTTATCTCGTCAGCTTTTGAATTTGATGATGTCTCATCAATCTTCAGCATATTCAAAACAATATCTTTGTATTTTCTGATTTCCTGCTCTTGCTCATATTTAGCAATAGCATCATCTGAAATCTCCGTTTGATCCAACAGGTCTGTACGGTTATTGTATGCCTGCTTCAGAGCATTTGATGATAACTGAACAATCTTTGATCTTGCTTGTATGGAGGAATTATTCAATATCCCGTCATTATTTATATTATCAAACATAAGGCATATACTCCCAACGGTCCTCTATAAATATATTATATCCTTATGCAATGTTTTATATCTACCGTTGGATTAATAAAAATATAATCCATATGGTTTATATTTAACAATGATTAACAAAATTTTACATTTAATTTTTTATACATAATATATATTTTATAAATATTAAATATAAACTAAAGATAGATATACTATATTTTTTGAAAACATTCATCAATTTCGTCCAAAAAGTTTAAGAAATAAATCATTTATTATTGTTTTTATATATATACAGAGACTTTCATAAAAGATTTTTTCTTATTCTCAAGGGGGTTATAGATTAGGTTAAGGGAAGTGTAGTATGTGTAATAATAAGAGGCTATTATGCCTCTTTTTTTTACCTATTTTTTCAACATTTTTTTCAAATACATCCCGGTATAAGACCCATTATGAAGAGCAACATCCTCAGGAGTGCCCTCAGCGATTATCTGACCGCCATGTTCGCCTCCGTCAGGTCCAAGATCTATTATCCAGTCCGCTGTTTTTATCAAATCAAGATTGTGCTCGATAACAACAATCGTATTCCCGAGATCAGCCAGTTTTTGCAAAATTTCAATCAATTTGTTCAAATCCTCCCAGTGAAGACCGACTGATGGTTCATCAAGGAGATAAAGTGTTTTGCCGGTATTTCTTTTGTTCAATTCTGATGCCAGTTTTACACGCTGAGCCTCTCCGCCTGAAAGTGTTGTTGCGCTCTGACCGAGTTTTATATAATCAAGTCCGACATCATAAAGAGTTTGCAGTTTTGTCTTTATCTTCGGTATGTTCTCAAAAAACTCAAGAGCCTCTTCTACTGTCATATCAAGGACATCATAGATTGATTTGCCTTTGTATTTAACCTCAAGAGTTTCCCTGTTGTATCTTTTACCATGACATACTTCACATGGAACATACACATCAGGAAGAAAGTTCATCTCAATCTTGATAATCCCGTCGCCAGAGCAGGCTTCGCATCGACCGCCTTTTACGTTAAAGCTGAATCTTCCGGGTTGATATCCTCTGATTTTTGCCTCATTTGTCTTGGAGAACAACTCTCTGATAGGATCAAAAACTCCCGTATAAGTTGCAGGATTGCTGCGTGGAGTTCTTCCTATCGGAGATTGGTCTATATCGATAATTTTATCAATATTCTCAAGTCCTGTTATACTGTCTACGCCGTAAGGTTTTGGAGTATTCTTGCGAAGTTTGTGAATTACATATTTATCAAGAACATCGAAGACAAGAGAAGACTTTCCTGACCCGCTTACACCTGTTACACAGACAATTTTTCCGAGGGGGATGACAACATCAAGATTCTTGAGATTATTCAAAAATGCATTCTTGATTGTGATAACTTCCCCGTTTCCTTCTCTTCTTTTTCTCGGTACTTCAATTTTTCTGCGTCCGCTGAGATAAGCTCCCGTAAGAGAATTTTCAGACTGTTTAATCTCTTCAAGAGTACCTGCAGCAACTACATGCCCGCCATGAAGACCTGCTTTAGGACCTATATCAACAATATAGTCGGCTTTCTCCATTGTTTCTTCGTCATGTTCGACAACAATCAAAGTGTTTCCGAGATTACGCAGCTTTATCAAAGTATTAATTAATTTTTCATTATTCACCTGATGAAGACCTATACTTGGTTCATCAAGAACGTATAAAACACCGCTGAGTCCCGAGCCGATTTGCGTAGCAAGTCTTATTCTCTGAGCTTCGCCGCCGGAGAGCGTATTTGAGCTCCTTGCAAGCGTAAGATATCCCAATCCGACATCAATCAAAAACTTCAAACGCTCCCTTATTTCCTCAAGAAGCTTCTTAACTATCTTCATTTGATAGTCATTAAGCAGAAGAAACAACGAAGAAATAAACTCATACGCTTTCTCAACAGACATCGAACATACATCATAAATTGACTTGTCCTGAATGGTGACAGCAAGCACAAACGGTTTCAACCTGGCACCACCGCAGGCGCTGCATGGGATAGCTGTCATGTATTTTTCGACTTCTCCTCTGATGAGGTCTGATGTCGACGAATCATAGCGGGCACGTATCATGGGAATTACACCCTTGAACGGAGCTCTATAAGTTTTCATATAACGGTTTTTAAAATCAGGATATGTCAAATCTATTTTCTTTGCACCGTTTCCATAGAGAATAATTTTCTTATGCTCTTCGCTTAAGTTTTTGAACGGAGCATTCATATCAATTCCATAATGGAGTGCAACAGAAGTCAAAAGACTTTCATAATACGAGTTCCCTGTTTTTGCCCACGGATAAATAGCCCCCTGTTTCAAAGACTTTTCTTCATCAGGAATAATCAGATGAGGATTTATCTCAAAATGAGCACCGAGCCCGGAGCACATCTCGCAAGCGCCATAAGGATTATTAAAGCTGAACATCCTCGGTTCGAGTTCATCAAAACTCAAATTGCAATCAGCGCAGGCAAGTTTTTCAGAAAAAGTTATCTCTTTGTTATTCAACAAATCAAGAATCATCAATCCGTCAGAGCGCTTGAGAGCAATCTGCACACTATCCGCTATTCTTGATTTTGCATCAGGTTTTATTACAATTCTGTCAACAATTATTTCAATATCATGTTTTTGAGTTTTGGTGAGTTTTATCTCATCTTCGTCCAGATTATAAACCTCTCCGTCAACTCTCACACGAATAAATCCTTCCTGTTTCAGTTCATTAAACAAAGAAGAATACTCGCCTTTTTTACCTCTCACAACAGGTGATAAAATCTGCGCCCTTGTTCCTTCATCATATTTAAGGATGCTGTCAACAATTTCATCAACTGTCTGAGGTTTGATTTCTCTTCCGCATTGAGGACAATGGGGTATGCCTATTCTTGCAAACAAAAGACGAAGGTGGTCATAAATTTCAGTAACAGTTCCAACGGTAGAACGAGGGTTATGGCTTGTTGATTTCTGGTCAATCGAAATGGCGGGGCTCAGACCTTCGATGTTTTCAACATCAGGTTTGTCAAACTGACCCAAAAACTGTCTTGCATAAGTGTTAAGGCTCTCAACATAACGTCTTTGCCCCTCGGCAAAGATTGTATCAAAAGCAAGAGAACTTTTTCCTGAACCGCTTACTCCCGTAAAAACAACCAGTTTATTCTTCGGAATTTTAACACTTACATTTTTCAAATTGTGCTGTTTTGCGCCGCGGACAAATATAAAATCGTTATCGAAACTATTTTGCATACACATTCCTCTTTCAAGAACATTATGCAATAAATAAATTTCAACATCAATTTAATAACTCAAAAACGCAAAAAGGGACTCATAAGAGTCCCTTTTGTCCATTTGCGCCTACGTCTCTAATGATGACCGGCCTGTTCCATCATGCTAGGAACATAAACAAACATTACATAAACCAGAAAACCAGCGATAATTGAATTTACAGTAACCTCTAACATAACGCGACTCCTTAATTTATAACTCAAACTCATTTTCTATTTGGATACTATTTATATTCCACATGAATGCATTTTTTAAACATATTTCGACATAAATCTACATATAGAAAAAAGCCTAGAAACACAAAGAATTCAGAGGATTTTTCCACAATAAATATTTATAAAATTTTGCATACTACACATATATATATAATGTTTTTATTTTAAAAATTTGAAATTTTCAAAAATGAATGCATAATACTAATATATCTCTTTTAAAGGCAGGTTAGATATGAACGGTTCAGATATTATCAAATTATTTTTTTCAAAAATGAAATGCTCAAACTGTGACCACTTTTTCAACGAAGAGGACATAACCATTTTGAGAGATGAAGGTGATTATATCGTCGCAAGAATTTATTGCAGCCGCTGTGGAAAAAACGTGGGAATAGCACTGCTCGGGCTTGACCGTGAAATGATGAAAAAAACGCTTGAAGCCTCGGACACAGAAAGTATCAGCGGGATAAAAGAACCTATCACTTATGATGACGTTATAGACGCCCATTCGTTCTTTTCTTCTCTCGGCGATGACTGGACAAAGTTTATCCCCCAGGAATACAAGAACTAAAATTCTTCCCCTGATATGATTCCCTTTTTTCAAGTTCATCATCGATAGCAGTAAGAACTTCAAATTTATCACTCAACCATCTTGGAGCAACAAGAATTTTCTTGAGCCCGTTTCCTGCAAGACGGTGAATGGTCATCGAAGGGGGAAGCTCCTCAAGAAAGTCGCATACAACTTCGACATATTCATTTTTTGAGAGAAGGCTTATTTCATTGTTGTTGTACATTTGTTCGAGCTTCGTGTTTTTCAGTACGCATAAAAGATGGATTTTAACACCGTCAACGCCGAGAGAAGCAAGCAATCTGGCAGTATTCAGTGCATCTTTGTTTGTTTCATTCGGCAAACCTAGAATCACATGAGCACAAATTTTTATACCTTTGTTCTTTGTCATCTCAACAGCATGGATAAAGTCCTTAACCGTATGACCTCTGTTTATAAACCTGAGAGTTTCATCATTTGAGGACTGAAGTCCATACTCTATCCAGGTTTCATAATCTTTTGAATAAGACGAGATAAGGGAAATTTTATCTTTATCAACACAGTCAGGACGGGTTCCGATTGAAATACCGACAACATCCTCATGAGAAAGAGCCTGAGAATATACCTTTTCAAGATGTTCTATACTTCCGTATGTATTTGTATATGCCTGAAGATAAGATATAAACTTTTGCGCCCCGAAACGCTTTCTCTGGTTTTCTATTCCAATATGCAATTGTTCCTTTATTGATAGTTTGTTGTCATGAGCACAGGAAAAAGAACCTGACGCATCACAGAAAATACACCCGCCCGATGAAATAGCCCCATCCCTGTTCGGACAGCTAAAACCGGCATCAAGAGTAACCTTGTAGACTTTTTGTCCAAAGAGTTCTTTCAGATACCGGCTGTATTGATAATATCTTTTTTCTTCAGGAGCGCTCATTAATTAATTATCTGAATCATCAGCTTTTGGTGGATAGAGGTAGTGTTCACCGCATTTAGGACAGACAACTTCCTGTTGTTTGCCATCTTCGAGCTGAGCAACCTCAAAAAGAGTTTTGCATCCCGATTGTACACATCTGATAGCCCATGTAGGTCTTATAATTCTAGCCATAGTTAACCTCAAATAAAAAAATCTTGTATTACTGGTTTAATAATACAAGATTTCATAATAATTATTCAAGAAGTTTTTTAATTATTTGCTGTGAAGTCCGAGGATATAACCGAAAGCGTTTCTTGTATCTTTATCAACATATCCTTCTACAGCTTCGAATAATTTTTTTGTATCACCTTTTGAAAGATAAGGGTTTGATGCTGAATCGTTAGCATATAAATCAACAAGCGCACCTTTGACTTTATCTCTTCCTTCTTGAGGCAATTTTGCGGGAGATGGTGATAATTTTTCTTTGATACCCATCAGAATTGCGCCAATTTTATTTTTCGGTCTTGGCGACGGCTCTATGGTTTGTCTAATTTTAGAGAGATTTCCGACAACCTGTTTGTGAGTAAAATCTGCTCTCAAAGACGGAGGGATAACATCATTCAGACCGCATTCTTTAACAACCTGAACGAATCTGTCAGCATCCTGTTCATCAGTAAGAACTCTTGCAAGATCTTTACCTTTTTTGAAAAACGCATCATACTGACCTTTTGTCGAAACAGGAGTAACACCCATTTCATGCAAGATTTTCTTTCCGACTTTATCAACACGGGCCATCCCGAAGTTTACGTTATTACATTGATTTTGAGTTGAGGATACTGCATTTAACATATTTATTTCCCTTTCGTCTTTTTTCTACCTATCCTACAATAAATGTCGAATTTGAAATTAAAAATTAATACATACCGTAAAAAACAAAATAGTTATTTTTCACAAATCCGAGTTATTTTTATTAAATAAAAACAAAGAAAAAATTTCCTAAAAAGTTCAATTTTAAGTTACAAATCTTCACAATATAGCTTATTTTTTTTGATTTTCTATTATCATATTATTAGAGTCTATTTAAAAAATTAAATAACTTGGGATGAAATTATTGAGGAATTAAGAATGAAAAGCAGTACTCTCCACAGATCCAATTTATCCAAAGAAAGAATTGCCGTATTAGAAGAACTCATCTCAGACAAAAAACGTCCGCTAACATCATCACCGGGTGTTTATATGAGAAACAACAAGGACAAAGACCTTGACCTGTTGTGGCAAGATCTCAAATCAAATACAGCAAAAGGAGCAACTCGTTCTACTGCTTCTCTGCTCGCTATGGGCTTTGTTATCGGCTCAATTTGCACATTCTTAATGACATCTATATTTTATTCTACGTCAACAAATGATATAGATTATACAGCTTGGAAAAAATCTTCAAATGCTCCGGTAGCATTGAATGTTGCCCCTGCTGACGAAGTCAATCCCGCAACACAAACAACTTCATTAAAAGAATACACTGTTCAAAGCGGAGATACTCTTGATAGTATTTCTTTGAAATTCTACGGAACAATAAGCGGAGCTTCAAAAATTCAGCAAAAAAATAATCTGAAAAATCCGCACAGAATTTCTATCGGACAAAAATTGTTGATACCTGTGGAATAATTTTTACATATCTTTTTCGTTAAAAAAAACAGGTTGAATATTTTTCATAATTTTATATGCAGAAACTGCTTTTGCATTTGAAGAAACAGTCTTTAACTCTTTTCCTGTGTTAAGCTGGGCTTGCTTTAGCAAAGTTTCTGCTTCTTGTTTCTTTATCTTTATTTTGGAAAGAAGTTCTTTTTCTTCTTCTGATTCGTCTGTCTTCTGCAAATTAATATATTCTTTTACAAGCTTCGCTCTTTTTTCAACGAGTTTTATAACATCATCAAAATCAGATCTCTTTATTGATACCAAAAGCTCGTCCGTTAACTCATAAATTTCCCTGAGTTTATCCATGGTTGTTTATCTCCCATAAATTAAACCGTCTGAGATGAAGAGGAATCCTCATCAAAACCCTCTTTTTCTTTCCGTTCTTTTGCGGCTATTACAATCGCCTCTTCCCACGCTGATTTAAGCGTTTTAAGTATATCGACGGCATCGTCTATCATCGTCGGATCATGTTTTATATTTGCCTGAATAAGTTTGTATTTTATGAAATCATACAAACTGTACAAATTTCTGGCGACCTCTGGGTTAGGGTCAAACGATAAAGAAGACATAAACTCCGTAACTATCGCCTGTGCCCTCAAAAGAAGAGTATGCGCCTCCGATATATTTTTGTTCTCCAGATGAATTTTAGCCTGCAGCGAATATTGTATTGCTCCGTCATATAACATAATAAGAAGCTTTTCAGGAGATGCTGTTGTTATCTGCGTTTTTTGATACTGTTTTAAATAAGGATTCGGATTCATCTGTATAACATGCCAATAAAAATTGATACTCTTCATTATAATTATTTATTAACAAAGAGAAAATTTTATCCTATAAAAATATTATTTAACCTGATTTATCAACAAGAAGCCCGGAAGGATTCTTTATATGGGCAAAAAATTTCTTCAACTGTTCTACAGAAATTTTTTCTACAACCTCTCCCGTGTTCAAATCTATAATCTCGACAAACTCATCTTGCAGCCGGCATGCAATACGGTTCTTGCTCTCAACAAATTCTGGAGGATTATCTTCTTGAGAAACATCATTATCCTCTTCAGACCCGTTTTTCTCAAATTCATAATCCCCGGCATTTTCATGTTTTTTTTGAGAATCAGGATTAAGTTTTATTTTTTCAGAATTTTCTATCTGCTTAAATATTTTGCTTGCCTGCTCATCAGCATCCTGTTTGACATAATTCAATAACTCAGCAGGAGTAACCTCTCTGAGCAGTCCCAAATTCAAGTTCGTAAGTCCGTCAATGCCCATATTAATACATCCTGTATTGGTGTTCTTTCCATAGACTCTATCTAATATATTCCACGTTAGAAAAATTTTTAAACATTTTTTTAAAACATTAACTTTTATAACATTTTCCATAAAAAATGAAATTCTAGTCCGAAAAAATTGTTATTATAAATATAATGTTAGGCTAAGAGTGAAAAAACGTGTCCAAAGAATTTGAATTTTTTTACGGCTGCAACTGCTACAGCAATATATTAAAAACAGGAAATAAATTTCTGATAAAAGACATATCAGGCGAGTTGCACCAACTCAATATTCAACAGTTTATTCTCATGTCACAGCTGAATAAATTTAAACTGGCTAAAATATCATCCATGTCAAAATAATCAGCTGCTTTAAAAATCCTATCTTTTATGATAAAAAGAATAATCATAATAAGACATAGGAGAGAAAATTAATGCAGCAACAAGTTCTGGCTGATATCGGCGTATTTGGCGGTTCAGGTTTTTATGAATTTTTAGATAATACAAAACAAATATCAGTCGAAACTCCTTATGGAGACCCGAGTGATAAAATTACTATTGGAACAATCGGCAATAAAAAAGTAGCCTTCCTTCCACGTCATGGAGCGGATCACAGAATAGCCCCTCATAAAATAAACTACAGGGCAAATGTCTGGGCAATGAAATCTCTCGGCATAAAAAGAGTTATCTCTCCATGCGCTGCAGGCAGTCTTCAAAAGCATGTCGAACCGGGAAGTTTTGTCATCTGCGACCAGTTTGTAAACAAAACCTGGGGAAGATGCGACACCTTCTTCGAAGGACCGCAGATTAAGCATATAAGCGCAGCTGACCCATACTGTCCTGAGCTCAGAAAACTCGCCATAGAAGCAGCAAAACAAAATGATATCAAAGTACATGAAACAGGAACCATTCTGGTTATCCAAGGACCAAGATTCAGCACCAAAGCAGAATCAAAATTCTATACGGAAAACGGCTGGGACGTCATCAACATGACTCAATACCCTGAAGTTTATCTTGTCAAAGAAATGGATATGTGTCCGCTCAACATCTCTCTCATTACGGACTATGACGCAGGTCTTGTCAGCGATACAGAACCCGTAAGCCATGAAGCTGTCTTGAAAGTGTTCAAAGAAAACAATGAAAAACTCAAAAAATTGCTTTTCACTCTGATAGAAAATATCCCTGATGAACGCAATCACTGCAACTGTGCTAACTCATCAAATGTTTAAGGAGATATGACAATGGAACTCAAAGAAGCACTCACACATCTCTTTACTCTGCTATATTTGATTCTCCTTCTGAGAATCGCTCTGAGTTGGTTCCCTAGAGTTGACTGGTATAAACAACCGTTCAAATTTATAAATGATGTAGCAGAGCCTATTCTCGCTCCATTCAGAAGAATAATCCCCCCGATAGCAGGAATAGACTTTTCTCCGATAGCGGCATTCTTCGTTCTGCAGATAATTTATTCACTTATTTTAAACATTCTTTAAATTTTTTAATTTTAATTGTTAAATAATTTTTGTTCCGTATATAATAACTATTACTGTTAATAAAAAAAGGAGAAAACAATGAGTAATACAATAACTCTCGATATAGAAGAAAGAACACAAGGGCAAAACCCGAGACAAATCAGAGCAAACGGTAATCTTCCAATCACAATCTACGGAAAAGGAATGGACTCAGTGTCTGCTCAAATCAACACCCATGAATTCAAACATATCTATAGAGACAACAAAGACGCCGTATATGAATTGAAACTCGGCAAAAAAACTTATAAAACAGTTGTCCAAAACCTCCAAATCAACTACGGTACAACTGAAGAATTAAACGTAGAATTTAAAGTTATATAATCAATTCACAAAAAACAAAACTTCCTGTATTATCGGAAGTTTTGTTTTTTTATGAGGAATTAACTCCCCTCAATGAAAAAATTTGCAAAAAAAAGACCGACTCGCGTCGGTTAAGTCTACCACATATTAGAGAGAGGAATTAGAGAGAGAAAATTTTTAAGTAAGATTTTTTTCTTACATGAGATTAATTCCACTTTTTTTTTGTTTCTAAACAATTTTATTCAGATTTATAAAGAAATATTAAGATAAACTTCAAAAATGATTAACTTTGACTCATTATGTTTGAAATATTTTGGTTCTGAATTCGCACAGATACTTACTTCCGGGCGCATACAAAAAATTCAGCAGCCATCAAGAAAAGAAATAATTCTTAATATCCGTTCCCTTGGACAAAATTATCCTCTGTATATAAACATCAATCCTCAATACCCTCACCTGTGTGTTATGACAAAGCATGGTGAAAAACAAAGAGAAGTTGAAAATCCTCAAAAACCGCCAATGTTTTGCATGCTGCTTCGTAAATATATCGAAGGCTCAAAAATTAAAAAAATTAATATCCCTAACCATGAAAGAATCTTTGAAATTTTTGTAGACAGCTACAGTGAACTCGGTGACACAGAAGAACTTGTTCTGTCAGTAGAGTTGATGGGTAAATACAGCAATATAATTCTCTATAAAAACTCGGATAAAACTATCATCGGATGTGCTCATAATATCGGCTCAGAAAAAAGCAGAGTCAGAGAACTATCAGGAGGGCTGCCTTATATCTACCCTGAGCAGCCTCAAAAAAAAGATATCCTCTCAACTTCAAAAGAAGAATTTTTTCATGATATGAAACTTCTCCACCAGCCAATATTCTGGGAGCTTAACCAGCTGTATTATGATATAAGTGTCCCCATGGCAAAAGAACTATGTGACTGCTGCAACATATACAGCGACTTCGAAAAAATTTCCGCTATCGAAACTCAAAAAATTTTCGACCTCTATGACAAAACCTGCTCTGCGCTGTCTTCAATGACTCTCAATCCTTCAATCAGCAGCGATAAAAGTACTTACTCCATATTCTCTCTCAAAAAAGAAGAGAATCAAACATACTACAGTTCGATAAATGAAATGCTTAATGACTACTTCGGGCACTTCGTCTTCGAAGATAAAATGAATAAAATCAAAAATAAAATCTTAAATATCACCAACAAAAATATAAAATACCTCAAAAAAGAAATTGAAAAACTGACCCCCACTCAAAATGACAGCGAAAAAGCCATAAAATACAAGCAAATCGGAGATATTTTGGCAGCAAACCTCTATATGCTCACCGAAAAACAAAACTCTGTAACCCTAAAAAACTTCTATGACAACAACAACGATATAACAATAACCCTGAACCCTTCAATCAGCATAAACGATAACATACAAAAATACTACAAACTTCACTCAAAAGCCAAAACCGCAATGGTTATGAATAAACAAAGAATAGAAAAACTCAAAGAAGATCTCTATTATTTTCTTGAAATTCAAACCTCAACAAACTATGCAGATAAAATATCCACCCTGCTCGAAATCAAAGAAGAACTGGTTTCACAAAAAATACTTGAAGACACACAACACGTAGAAAAAAAACAAAAAACAAAAAATACTATTGAACTGGACAGAGAAGAAATTAACGGCTATACGATATTCATCGGCAAAAATAATAAACAAAACGACTACATCGTTTCAAAAATATCAAGACCGAATGATATATGGATGCATGCCCAAAATATGCCGGGGTCACACATCCTGATAAAACTCCCCCCGGGTGAAGAAACACCTCCTGATAATATCCTTCTGAGAGGAGCTCAACTCGCAGCATACTACTCTCAGGGGAGAAATTCAAAAAAAGTCGAAATTCTATATACAAAAAGAAAATATCTCAAAAAAACACCGGGAGCAAAACCCGGATACGTAACATATACCGAAGAAAAAACAATCGTCGTAGACTGAAATAACTACCCCACTTAGCTGATTAATGATATATTATATATAAGAAAATCTTATATAGGGTGTTAATTCGGTGAAAAAATATTCAAACAACTTTCATAAATTCATCATCTTTATAATAATAACCATGCTCTGCATAATTACTTATTTTACAAATCAGTATTTTGTAGAACCGTCAGTGCATGACCTCTTCTTGAGGATGAATCTCTCAAATACTCCCTCTTCGCAAATTATCAATATAGCAATAGACGAAAATTCACTGTCAAAAGTCGGCAGATGGCCCTGGAACAGAAATCTCTACGGAAATATATTCGAATATGTCAAAGACGCCAAAGTCATAGTCTTCGACTCGGTCATAACTACATCTGATAACATCCGATCAGACCAAAAATTCTTCTCAAGACTGAAAAATATGGATAACCTTATCCTCGGCACATTCTTCTGCAACAAAGAACAAAATTCAACAATAAATATGACTCCATTTGCCGTAACTATTAAAAACGGAGAACAAATGAAACTCATAGAATATCAGTATTACGCCAACCTGCCTGAAGATTTGATTAAAAATGCTCACGCTATAGGTTCCGTATCAACTCTTCCTGATAACGACGGCGTAATCAGAAAACTAAGTCCAATCTTCCGCCACAACAACACTTTCTATCCGTCAGTTGCCATAAAAGCTGCAATGAAATACAAAAACATAAACTCTCTTATATACAAGAATAACACCCTTATACTTGACAATATAACAATACCTCTTGATAAAACAAACTCTGAAGTATACCTCCAATGGTACAAACCATCAAAACAGAACGCAAACTTCATCACTCACAAAACTTACAGCGCCTCTGACATTCTTGACTCTTACAATAAAGTGCAAAAAGGAGAAAAACCTCCAATTCCTCAAGAAGAGTTCAAAGATAAAATCGTAATAGTAGGTGCCACAGCTTACGCACTCAACGATATCAAAAAAACACCCGTAGGCGTGGACTACCCGGGGCTCGAAATACAGGCAACTTTCATCGATAACATCATCAACAACGACTTCATGAAAAAAGCAAGCCTCGCTTTAAACCTCATTGTCCTTGTTGTTCTTGTCATTCTGACTGTTCAAACAGCAAAGCAGCTGCCTATTCTTTACTCTCTGCTTACCCTCATAACAGTAATCCTCGGTTGGTTCTATATAGCAAAAAATATCTTCTTCGCTAACGGTTATATTATCGATGTTATAACTCCTTTGAGTTTCGTTCTGCTGGCATACTCCCTCACATTTGTCTACAAATACTTCCTTGCAGGAAGAAGCAGAAATAATCTCAAAAATGTAATGAGTAAATACATCTCAAAATCTGTTATGAAAGATGTTCTCCAAAATGAAACTGCCGAACTTGGAGGGAAAAGAGCTTATGTATCCGTTCTGTTTGCTGACATAAGACAATTTACATCAATCTCAGAAGTGTACACGCCTGAAGAAGTTTCTTCTCTGCTAAATGAATACTTCTCACTAATCGCCCCGATAATAGATAAATACAACGGAACTCTCAACAAGTTTATGGGGGATGCTGTCATGGCTATCTTCGGAGCACCGATAGAAGATGACAATCACGCCCAAAATGCCGTCCTCTGCGCCGAAGAAATTCTGCTGGAAGTAAAAAAACTTAACTATAAATGGAAAATATCAAATAAACCTGAAATTCGAATAGGAGTTGCAATCAACACAGGCTACGTGTTTATAGGCAATATCGGATCAAAAGACCGGATGGAATTTACAGTAATCGGAGACAGCGTCAACATCGCAAGCAGAATAGAATCACTCAACAGAGTCTACAATACCTCTTTTTTAATAAGCTCATCAACCTACGAAAAAGTCAAAGATATAGTCAATACAATCAAAATACGTGATGTGTCAATAAAAGGAAGAATATCAAGCGTAACAATCCATGAAGTAATAGAAATAAAACATGACAATCAAAATAACTAATCTTGAAATCCTCAAAAAAGCAATAGAAATAGAAATAGAAAACCACTACATAGACATAAGAGGAAAGTCGCACACTTTCTCAAGTTTTATTCTGCAAGAACTCAAAAATATTCTCAAACAGGATAAATCAAATCCCAAACTTAAAAATCTCCTAAAAATTTTCGAAAATTACCCGCTTGACAACGTGGCAGGGAGAATCAAAGCCGTAAAACATCTCATAAACACTCTTAACCACCCTGAAAATGATGAACCTCAAAAGATAACTTCATCTTCAACAACACCATTCACAAAAACTCCGGATAAAACAGACGTTATGTATGTGAAAGGCGTTGGACCAAAACTTGCAAACATATTCAACAAAATGGGTATCTACACGGCAGAAGACCTCCTTAAATATTACCCGAGAAAATACCTTGACTACTCTGTCAGAACCTGCATTGCAGACCTCGAAGAAGGAACAGATGCTTCAATCTTCGGAACAATCAAATCAGTCAACGCCTACACTTCGCATCGAAAACAAAACCTCTCAATCATTACCATACAAGTATATGACTCAACAGGCACTGTTCAGGCAAGCTGGTTTTACGGAAAAACAAACAGATATACCCTCGAAAGATACAAATCACGATTCAAAAAAGGCGCAAATATCATCCTCTCAGGCAAAGTCAAACGTGATGAATACACAGGTCAAATTATCATCGACAAACCTCAGGAACAAATCCTTTCGGGCGACTTCGATGAAAATTCAGAACCTACAAGCCTGCATCTCGGAAGAATAGTCCCTGTCTATCCTCTCATAGAAAACCTCCACATAAAAACACTCAGAAATGCAATACATAATGCAATAGAAAAATATGCGGAATTCATAAACGAAGTTCTTCCTCCATCTGTAATAAAGGATTACAATCTTCTATCAAAACAACAGGCAATAAGACAAATCCACTTCCCGAGCTCTCAGGACATCCTCGATAAAGCGAGAAAACGCCTCATCTTTGAGGAACTGTTTCTCATTCAGCTCCGCCTTGCATACATGCGCCAGTTGAATAAAATCTCACAAGAAGGAAATATCATCGGTATCAAAGATGATGGTCTTGTACATCAGTTCATAAAAACCCTCCCCTTTACTCTTACTTCCGCACAGAATAATGCCTTCAACGAAATTCTTCGGGATTTACAGGATAAAACTCCCATGCAAAGACTGCTGCAAGGTGATGTCGGCAGCGGTAAAACAGTTGTCGCATGCCTTGCAATATTGAGTGCCATCGAAAACGGTTACCAGACAGCACTCATGGCTCCGACAGAAATTCTCGCAGAACAGCATTACAAAAATTTTGTAAACTGGCTCACCCCGTTGGGATTGAGCGTCGGTCTTTTCGTCGGAAAACACGGAGCAAAAGTAAGAAGAGAAATGCGCCAAAACCTCAAAAACGGTCAAATTCATCTTGCAATAGGAACCCATGCCCTTATACAAGAAGGCATAGAATTCAACAACCTTGGACTTGTCGTCATAGATGAACAGCACAGATTTGGGGTAAAACAACGCCTTGAGCTGAAAAACAAAGGAATTAACCCGGAAATGCTTACAATGACAGCAACACCAATACCAAGAACTTTAGCACTCACAGTGCATGGAGATTTGGATATTACTGTTATAGATGAATTGCCAAAAGGAAGAAAACCGGTAAAAACAGCTTTATTAACGGCATCAGAACGAAAAAAAGCTTATAACCTTATAAAACAGGAAATCATGTCAAAAAATCAGGTTTATATAGTCTTTCCATTGATAGAAGAATCTGAAACCCTCTCGGCAAAAGCCGCCACGAAAGAAGCAAAACGCCTGCAAGAAGAAGTATTTCCTCAATACAGCATAGGACTTGTGCATGGAAAAATGCCTTCTCAGGAAAAAGATGAAATCATGGAGGACTTTAGAAAAGGAAAATATCAAATCCTTGTCAGTACAACAGTAATTGAAGTCGGCGTGGATGTGCCGAATGCCACTGTAATAATTATCGAAAACGCCGAACGTTTCGGACTATCCCAGCTGCATCAGCTCAGAGGACGTGTTGGACGCTCTGATAAACAATCATATTGCATATTAATTAGCAACTCAAAAACTCCCGAAACACTTGAACGCCTGAATATAATGACTCAAACAAACGACGGCTTTATCATCGCAGAAAAAGACCTTCAAATCAGAGGTCCGGGCGAATTTATGGGAACAAGACAAAGCGGTGTCGCCGATTTGCTCATCGCAGATATAGCAAACGACACAGAAATCCTCGATCAAGCTCGAAAAGCTGCCTTTGATTTTATATCAAACAACAGCCTCTCAGATTACCCTCAACTTTCCCAATACATAAAAAACAACACAGAGCTGCTTAACGCAGGTTAAATCTCCCTAGTCGTCTTTTCTCATCTCTATTTCTTTCTCTTTTTGCCTGAGAAAATTTTTCGCCATAACATTCTTCGCTTCATTGTTAATCTTTACAAAAGATGCAATAAAACTCAGACGATGTCTTGTTGAATAAAAACTCTCAGTAAAATAAATCTCATCAGGAGTCATTTTCTCTCACTCATTCTCTTTTGGTAATAAGCAAATATAACGCTTATTTTTGTAATGTTATCGTAAAAAAAACAAAATATAAATAAATTTGATAATAAATATAAAAAACTTTTCAAAAACTTTACAATAACCAATACTCATTGTTTTATAATAAAATAAACTACCAGAGGTGAATTATGAAGAAATATGTAATAGCCGTTTCAGGAAAGCAATTTTCAGGAAAAGATACCGTCGTAGAAATCCTTCTGCAATATCTGACAAACTTTAAAAGAATCGGTATAGGTGATGCAATTAAAGAAGAATATTCAAAAAGAACCGGACTTTCGCTTGAAGAAATAGAAAAAAACAAATCTATATACAGACCAGATTTAATAGCACTCGGCGATGAAGGCAGAGCCATCAGTTCTGATTACTGGCTAAGAAAAATTCTCGATTCTGACTTTAATGTCATAATCTCTGATTTAAGACTGAAAAATGAGCTAAATCTCGCAAAAGAATATAATGCTATAACAATAAGAATTGAATCCTCAAGAGAAAACAGAGCAAAAAGAGGAAATATCGTCAAAGAAAACGACCTGACCGAAACTGATTTGGACGATATACAATCTTGGAATTACGTCATAGAAAACAACTCTGATTATGAAACTCTCAAAAATGAAGTAAAAATTGTCGCAGAAAAAATAAAAGAAAACATCTTTCCCTAAAAAATAAAGCCATCCATTTTTGGACGGCTACTAGACTTGGGGAGGAGGTTGGGGTATGACCTTTCGGTCTTATACTATGTTTATCGGCAACAACCAAAAAGTCTTTAGTTTTTATTTCAAAACTCCTCCATTTGATGTATATCAAAATATCTGTTATATTAATAATAAGATATTTATTAAAATCTTTGTTCAAATAATATCCCGCATACCAACAAGACAACATATTTTATCTCTTCTCCATATCAAATATTAATAAATTTTGCAATTATTTTTATAAATAAAGCAATTTTTGTTGACCTCTTGTTTTATTATAAACACACAAAAAAAGGTATGTTTTTAGACTTAAAACTGATTTTGGAGGTTCTATGACTGGTAGTGAATATAAAACCGTAGACAAATCAACAATGACCAAGCTTACTGTAGCTTGTCTTCCATCAGAAATCCCTGATTTGAATTCGGTTGACTCAACAAAAGACAACATCATCGCCGCATGGCTTCAAAATTGGATAAAAAATGATTTAAGCACAGGAAAGATTTCTACAGGCAACCTTCTGCCTCAAAAAGCAGATATAGCAAAATACCTTGGCGTAAGCATAGGTACCGTACAGAATGCCATCAGATACATTGAAGACAACGGTTATGTTGAATCAAAACAGCGTATCGGTACTATGGTTAAAGATTTGAACTCTTCAGACGCACAGGTCAGAAAACAAACTTCAAAAAGAGACAGGGTAATAGCATCCATCAAGAAACTCATAATAGATAACAACTACAAAGTTGATGAGGCTCTGCCTTCTTCAAGAGAATTTTCAAAAATGCTCGGCAGTACAGCAAATACAACACGACTTGCTCTAGAACATCTGAGTGCTCTCGGCGTTGTAGAATCAAAAAACAGCAGAGGCAACAAATCAAACTGGATTCTCAGACAAAAACCACAAATAGATTCTGAGACAGAAGAAGTATCAGGAGATATATCATCAGATACACTTGTTGATCAGGTCGAAAGAGATTTGAAAAACTATATAACAAAAAATTTCAAAGTTAATGATAAAATGCCTACACATTTTGAACTGGCAGATGTATTGCATGTAAGCATCAAAACAGTTCATGACGGAATGAAAAGACTGATTGAACAAAAAATTCTCAAAGCGAGAAGAGGCAGATACGGCACCGTTATCACAAGAATGCCTGATTCAGAAGCATCACCAGAGGATATGATGTTCGCACCTGCTTCAGATGCTGTATTCTACAACTATGAACGAGTTGAAAAACATCTGAAAATGCTTATCAAATCAAATTATAAAGTAGGACAAAAACTTCCGTCTATGGATGAACTCTCAAAAGAACTTGACGTGAGCAGCAATACAATAAGAAAAGCGCTGCAAAATCTCGAAAAAGATCATATAGTAGAATTTTCAAGAGGCAGATACGGCGGAACATTCATCACAAGAATACCTGAAGAAAAAGAAAGCGCAAAATACTCATGGGTTTCTGTTAACCATGAACACATTAAAGCTTACAAAACTCCATCCGTCTAAAATGACTGCGATTGCAACTCAGCAAGAGTTGTTTCCATATTCGCATACTGTTTTTGAAGGCGTTCTCTGATTGCTTCAAGACGTTCTTCTTCGTCGCTTATCGACTTATCAAGGCTTGTTATGCTCTGGCTGATTGAATTTGTCTTCATGACAAAATAACCGTCTTCATAGTCAAGATAATCATCAAGACGTTCATCAAGCTTTTCAAAAATACCCTGAATTCCTGCGTCGCTATCTCCTATCAAAAGCGCTCTTACATCATCAGGATGCTCGTTGAAAGCTTCCAAAAAAGCATCTTTATCAAATGTCAGAGTAGAAGATGTTGATGTTGCATCTGTAGATATAGCTCCGCTTGTTATACCGATTAATGAAGGGGTTTTGTATTCCAAATCATCACTGTCTACAGTTCCCATCAACATGCTGCGGAGCTCGGTTTGCATACGTGATAGGGTATATTCCCCTTTCAACACACCGTATTCACCTGTTTCAGTATCACTTGTTGAATAAGACTCAAGCGTCGTAACCATATCATTATAAGCATCAACAACTTTTTGTATTGCTTCAACAAGCGCATCGGTATTCTCCGTAATTGAAACCTCTACTGGTTCATCTTCTTTGGTAACCTTTTGAAGAGTCAGCGTAAGCCCCTCAATACCTGATTCGCTTGATGTAACAACATTTGATTTGACAGAAATTTTCTTTCCGTCAATTTCTATCTCGCCATCAACTCTTTTTGAATGGTTCCCGCCTGAGTTATCCCACACACCTGCCGAGTCGGTAACTCCGTAGTTGCTCAACAATGCAGAACCTGAGAAAAAGATATAATCCGAACATAACGTATCCTTTCCTGTAAATACAAGCTCGTTTTTAACCTTATCATAACTGACCGTTGCCGTTGAATCACTGTCTTTGTTAACGGCATTAATCAAATCATTAACAGTTGTATCTTCATCTATCTCTATCTCAACTCCCGCAAGGTTTATTTTACCTCCGCTTGTAACAGGAAATTTCAAATTTGCACTGTTATCAAGAATTTTCCCTGATAAATTCAACCAAGTCTTCTGATCACCGACTATCTCCGTCGGGATAACATTCTCATCAAATGTAATTCCCATTACATCAAAAAAGTTCGATGACGACCCTCCAACACCGCTCAGCCTGAAGTTACTTGACTCTGTAGTGTGAGAACCGAGGTCAATCGAAAATCTTCCATCATCGGTTATAGAACACTTTACATCGGACAATCCGAGAGAATTCCCATCACCGTCCGTTGCCTCTGCCATGGCATCGTTTATCTTCGTCATAAGCGACTCCATGGTATCACCGTTTGCTATCTCTACAGTAATCTGAGTTGTCTTTGGATTTGATGAGTCTGAATAATAACTGAATGAAATATTACCGCTCGTAATTCCTAAATCAGTAACAGACGTCTTTCCTGTCATATAACCGGCAAAATCCTCTAAAACTGTTTTTGGAGGTTCTGCAAGCTTATTTACGGATATTTCGTAATCACCTTTTTGTATAAGATTGTTTGATGTAACTTTTATAGCAGACTCATTAGAGCTTGTAATATCTTTTTTGTTAAATAAATCAAATGAGGAAACAATATTACCATCCAATAATGTCTGCAATGCAGACTGGAAAGCTTTATATTTTGTACTCATTGTTTGATATGCAGACTTTTCAGCATTATATGTTTCCTGCTGCTCTTTAAATCTGTTCAATCTGTAAGATTTTGAAGATATCTCCGCAGATATAAGAGCATCCGTATCCAACCCTGAAACCAATCCGCCAAATGTTACTGACATAACTTTTCCTCATCATATAGTTTTACACCTACATGATAGATTGATTTTCAAGCTCTTTCATCCTGTAAAAACAGTATTTGATTGTTATTTCTTTATGACTGTAATTTCTTTATAATGCGTCAAATAAGGCAGGTGCTTCTCTTCTATCAGCTCACCGGGCATAAGTATCGATATCCCGGGCGGGCACTCCGCAATAACTTCCGCACAAATTCTTCCTATAGCTTCACAAAGAGGTATTCTCTCAGTATCACTCTGGTGAGCCTTTCTCGGTGACATAACTATATCAGGCTCACACAAAGGCATATACTTGCTCTCTTCTGTTTCAAGATGAGATATATCAGAAAATCCGCTCTTTATAATCGACTCTACACAATCACAAAAATACTCTATGTCTTCAAATTTATTACCTATATTTGATAATATAAGAATACCCTCATCAGACGCAGACTCTATTTCAATATGATATTCCACTTCAAGGATTGTCTCAAGTCTTTTGCCGCTAAGCCCCTTAACCTTCAAAAAGATTTTCGTCGGGTCAATGGTCTTTTCATCAGGAGAAAGACATTCAACACCTTCAATAGAAGACAAACGCTGTCTTAAATATTTCGAATGTTTCAGAGCTTTCTCAATTGCCACATGCCCCATTCTGCTCTGAAGATAGGCTCTTGCCGAATCTAAACTGGCAAGAAGAAGATATGACGGGCTTGTTGTGTGCAAAAGTTTTAAATTAGCTTCCAAATTAACAAGATTAATTCTCGAATTTTCAGCTACATGAAGCATGGAACTCTGCGAAAAACTTCCGCCTGTTTTATGAAGTGAATGCACAACAGCATCAGCACCAAGTTTCAGAGCGGACTCAGGAAGGTCCTTATTAAAATTCCACAAACAGCCATGCGCTTCATCGACAATCAAAGGAACATCATAACGCCTGCAAACATCAGCAATTGATTTTATATCACTGACAATCCCTTCATAAGTAGGACTTGTTACCCAGACAAATGCGGCATCTCTGTTTTTCTTCAAAGCTTCTTCTATGGATTCAGGCGTAATCTCACCAAAAAGCCCCCAGTTATCAAGTTTCTCAGGCATAACCCACACGGGATTTGCTCCTGACATAATCAAACTTGTCAAAACAGAGCGATGAGAATTTCTTCCGACAATAACACTTTGGTTTTCTTTTGCAAGCGTAAGCCCGAGCGCAAGATTACCAATTGTTGAACCATTCAATAAAAAGAAGGTTTTCTTTGCTCCGAATGCTTTTGCAGCAAGCTCCTGAGCTTCTGCTATCGGACCTGTCGCAGGATGAAGAGTTCCAAGATTATCAAATTCATCAGTCGTATCAAGAAACGGAACTCTTTCTCCTATCAAATCTCTAAAATCTTTGAGAATAGCTTCGCCTCTCGTATGCCCCGGAATATGCAGCTGAACCGAAGGATTTTCATAATATTTTTTCAAAGCATTGACAACAGGAGCGTATGGAACTTCAATATCTTTAAACAATAACTTATCTCTAAAAGACAGTGTTTTTGTAATGATATTTTTACCTTTTATAAAATTGTTCAACTCTCAAGATTCCTTCTTTTTGCCTAGTGATTACATACCGGTGATTATGTTATACTTTATAATTACAACTATTTCAATACTTTATAATAAAAAACAAAAAGTTTTTATTTTTGCCACTGCTTCAGCTTTACATTATGAAACAATTAACCATGTTTAAATTTGCCTCACCCAAAACACTGTTGTTCTCAATATTTCTTCTGCCGTTCCTTATCTTTGGAAACTATTCTTATGCGGTGCAGGAATACTCGGAGGAAGAAACAAGCATCGAACGTGAAGAAAAAGATCCGAATCAACCTCTCGAATCTCAAATCGAAATAATAGAACATGAACTGAATGAACCTATTCGTGGATTTCTTGGAGAAGATGCAAAAATCAGAATAGGGGGTGATATTATCTACGGAACCGGAAACGGAGCAAATAGAGTTTATGCCCCTCAAGTTTCACTGGGTTTACAGGGGCGTATTACAGAAAATAACTTCTTCCTGATAGACTGGAATATCGCAAATATGTGGAGAGGAAACTTTGAACAGAGCATGATGGATATCACTCTGAGGAATGAGTCTATAAAAAACAACAAAATTTATATAGGAAGAATGCGCCCTCAGGTTGGTATTGACGGAACAGTGTCAAGTTATCATATCCCGATGATAGAAAGAGCTCAAATTTCAAGGACTTTTGCCGGAGTAAGAGACTACGGGATAAAAATAAACGGCGACTACAAATACGCAAAATATTCCTTCGGATTGTTCAACGGTTTCAGAAACGAATTGAGGCATAATCCAGGAAGCCCTGATTTTTCAGGAATGATTGTGCTTATCCCGATGAACAGCGAAAAATTCGGAGAATTTTCTATCGGCGGAGGATACTCTACAGGGAAAAGATATTACAGCTACAATGTGCTCAGCTCTTATGCCAAATATTCATATAAAAAACTGGATATAGAAGCAGAATATATGCATGCTGACGGTTATAACGGAGAAGTTAACAGCCCTGATAAAGCTCAGGGATTTTATATTATGCCCACCTACCACCTCAACGATAACATAGAAATCCTTGCCCGCTACGATGTCTTTGACCCGAATGTAAATATCGGAGACAATAACTCAAAAGAATATACTATTGGAGTAAACTATTATCTCGCAAACAGAAGAATAAGACTTGCAACAAACTATGTCTACGCTGACACACCAAACGGAAATTCAAACCGCATAATGTTTATGACTCAGTTCAGACCTTAGGGATAACGTGAAGTTGCTTTCTCAAGCATGTGAGCAAGTGCTTCACTGCCTTCAAAAGGCTGTCTTTTCAATTTTTCAACGGCAGATGCAACATCATAATCAACAAACTTATGAATAATTTCATACTCGGATTTTTCTAAATCCGGATAATTGAATATAACATAACATGCCTTCGGCTCTTCGCTGAAAGGACGTCCCACACTGCCTGCATTTACTACAGTTTGATTTTCAAGCTGGTAGCCTGCAGGCATATGAGTATGCCCGCAAAAAATCAAATCCTCATCAGCATCCTGAATTATTTCTTTTATTTTATCAACAGGCTGGTTCGGCAATATATCCTCATTATTCCTGCGCGGAGAACCATGGACAAACAAAACATCAATCTGACCGATTGTTTCTGTGTGTGCAAAAGGAAGCTCTCTCAAAAATTCTTTCTGGGACTCGTTCAACACATCCTGTGCATATACAAGAGCATTTGCCATAATTTTATTCGGAGGAGTATATTTTTCTCTGTCTGCACCGACAGCTTTGACAATCATTTCATCAGTATTACCCTGAATAAAAGTAACATCTTCTTCTTCAGAAAGCTTTCTCAAAAAATCTATGGTTTCTGATGGTTGAGGTCCGGCCATCGCCAAATCCCCGCATATAAAAATCCTGTCAGCTTTCTCTTTTTTGGAATCCTCCAATACAGCCTTAAGCGCATCGAGATTGCCATGAATATCAGATAAAACCGCTGCTTTCATATTATCCCTTTTGTTGTTTCGATTTTATGTCTAACGCCGCATCATGTGCCAAGAGATATACTCCGCAAGTTTTATAAGGTTTCATATACCAAGCGCACTCTTCTTGCAGACACACCTGAGGATATGTCTGACCTGCGCTAATCAGCGGGCAAAACGGTATTTCTTTTGTTGCAGCCATTTTTTATTTCTCCATTACATTAAACAAACATAATTATACAAATTTTCTTTAATTATGGCTACATAGATTCTGGAGCACTGACCCCAATCAAGCCTAAAGCCGTTTTGAGAACCTGTTTTGTTGATATAACAAGAGATAAACGCGCCTTCATAACTTCCTTTTCAACATTCAGAACTCTTGCACAGTTGTAAAAATGGTGGAAAGAAGCAGCAAGCTCCAACAAATATCTGCATATCATATAAGGTGCTCTGAGCTTTGATGCTACAAGCACAACATCTTTGAAGTTTTCTATTTTCAAAATCAATTCTCTTGTCGCTGAAACAGCATCTTTATCAGAGTCATTCCACAAATTATTCAAATCAACACTCTTTTCAAGATTATCAATTTCTTCTTTTTCAAAGAATGCGCTCAATGTGGAATTATTCTCTACATCAACCCTCGGAGCACATGCATTTCTCAATATGCTAGATGAACGGGCATGAGCATACTGTGCATAATACACGGGATTTTCATCATTTGATGATTTGGCAAGGTCTATATCAAAATCAAGCGTAGTATCTATGTTTCTCATAATCATCCAGAAACGTGTAGCATCAACGCCAACCTCATTAATCAAATCTTCTAGAGTAAGCATCCTCGTACGTTTACCCATCCTTACCTGTTCGCCGTTTTCAACAAGATTAACTAACTGCCCGAGCAAAACTTCCAACTTATCAGGGTCATCTCCAAGTGCCTCTATTGATGCTTTAACCCTTGCAACATAACCGTGGTGGTCTGCACCCCAGATATTTATCAGCTTGTCAAAACCTCTTTTGAGTTTGTCATAGTGATAAGCAATATCTGCAGTCAAATAGGTATTTGTACCATCATTTTTTTTGATTACTCTATCCTGTGTATCCCCATAATCAGAAGATTTGAACCATACAGCCCCGTCTTTTTCATAGAGTTTGCCGGCTTCTTCAAGTTTTTTCACACATGCATCAACATATCCGTTTTGATGGAGGTACAACTCGCTGAAATAATTATCAAAGTGAACTCTGAAATTTGAAAGCAAATCCTGCTGCTTCTTGAGCATCTGGGCTTTGGCATAAGCAGCCATCTCTTTCATTATTTCTTCTGAGGGATTGAGCGCATCATGACAGCTTTTTGCAAAATCTTCGGCTTTTTTTGAGTTATCTTTCAAATAATTTTGAGCTGTTTCTATCAGATAATCACCCGTGTAATAATTCTTTGATAACTCTTCATCTGCAGGGAAATCAGCAGGTTTGCCCATTTGCTGCAGAACTCTTATCCACAAAGACTTTGCAAGATTGTTTATCTGATTCCCCGCATCATTGATATAAAACTCCTGATAAACATCATAAGATGAAAACTTCAGCAAATTTGCAAGCGCACTTCCCATTGCAGCCCACCTGCCATGCCCGATATGCAAAGGACCTGTAGGATTAGCAGAAATATATTCAAGAATAATTTTTTGAGATTTTCCTGACTCATTTGACCCGTACATATCTTTTTTTGTCAAAACTTCTTCTACGACGGAATTCAAGATTTTATTTGTCAGCTTAAAGTTAACAAATCCAGCCACTACATTAACATCGGCATCAGAAAAATCCATATTATCAGCAATAATCTGCGCTATCTGAGCGGGAGCTTTTCTTGCAAACTTTGCAAGCGGAGAAACATTTACCGCAAAATCGCCATATTCTGCGTTTTTGGGAATTTCACATCTCAAAAGTTTCTGATAATCTTCCATCTCAGGCAGCTGCCCTGCTTGTACAGCTTTTATGACAGCTGATTCTATTTTATTCAAAATTAAATCTTTAAACATATTCCTATCCTATTCGCTCTTTTGCGTAAAACAATTATAACAAAAAATTATTCATCCACTACTTCAATATAATCTTTCTCTATCATTTTGATATGTTCTCGAGAAATCTTCTCCCCAGGTACCAAAACAGCAATCCCCGGCGGATAAAACGTAACGGTTTCCTTTGATATTAAACCTGCTGATTCTTCTTTTCTTACTTTCCTGCCTTTCGAAAAAAACGCTTTCCTCGGCGGCAGCTTCATCTCAGGAAGAATATATTCATTAGAAGAAGCCTGATTCATTGATGAATAACTCTTTGATGATATGCTCTTGAGCGCACGATATAATCTTTCAAATTTATTTTTCTCAGTTCCGCTTCCGAAAATAAAAAGTACACCTTTTGAGTTACATAGCTCATCTTCTATTCTGAATTTTTCAAATAATATATCGGAGAGTTCATAACCGCTTAGACCTCTCACGCTCACAAACAATTTTGTCACATCATCATTTTTTAATATTTCAATTCCATCAATAGATTCAAGCTTTTGTATCATAGAAAAAGATTCCTCTATAACACAGTTGAATTTTTTCCTCCCTTTTGATGAACTCAAAAAAGATACGGCACCCTCTACGCTTGCAAGAATCGGGAAAGACGGGGAAGTTGTATTTACCAGATTCAGTGCCTGCTGAATTTTCTCATCCTCAACCATAGAATGGTGAGAAACATGCAAAATAGCCCCCTGATTTAATGCTGATGCATTCTTATGCAACGACTGAATACTCACATCAGCCCCTTCTTCTATAGCGGTAAAAGGCAGCTCAGGAGAAAAGTTCCACAGTGCACCATGTGCCTCATCAACAATTAATACAACCCCATGCTCATGGCATAAATTGGCAATACCTGCAATGTCACTCTTCTTTCCTTCATAAGTCGGACTTGTTAAGATAAGAGCTTTTATATCTCCATGTTCTCTCAGTAAATCAGACACATCATCAGCCATCACACCTGAGAACAAATCCCACTTATCATCCTTTTCAGGCATAAACCACTCAGGAATTGCTCCGCTCAAAATAAGCCCCTGAATTACGCTTATATGAACATTTCTCGGAAGCAAAACCCTGTCGCCGTCTTTCAAAACAGCAAGCATTGACGCCACTATGCCTGATGTTGAACCATTATATAGATAAAAACTTTTTTGGGCTCCGTAAATTTCAGCAGCCTGTTTCTGGGAGTCCAAAAATGCACCATGAGGATTCCTTATATTATCAAACCCGTCAATTTCAGAAAAATCGTTGCGAAAAACCTTACTGCCAAACAAACTCTTTGCAGGATTACAGATTATCTTTGATTGAACATGCACTGAGGTTGTAAATAAAAACCTCTTGAGAGAATGATTAAATCTTTTTGCCAAATTTATAACTTTCATACTTAGATTATAGTAAAATATATTGAGAAACGCTAAATTTTCTAAGGAAATCATATGGAAAATCTAAACCTCTTCAACATACCACAGCAGATAGAAGCACTGCGTGAGCTGATAAATAAATATAACCACCAGTACTACATCCTTGATAACCCTGAAGTTACAGACGCAGAATATGATGCCACTTTCAGAAAGCTTAAAGCTCTCGAAGAGGCATATCCTCAGTACAAAACCCAAGACAGCCCGACAAACAAAGTCGGTGCCGTTGTCAGCGAGAAATTTGACAAAGTTACTCACAAATTCAGACTCTACAGCCTTGATAACTCAAACTCCGATGAAGAACTTATCAAATGGTATGAAAGAATACAAAAAGCTTATCCTGATGAACAAATAGAAGTTTTTTGCGAGCTGAAAATAGATGGACTCGCTATCGCTCTTACATATGAAAACGGAAAATTTATACTCGGGGCGACAAGAGGGGATGGAACAACAGGAGAAGATATTACTCCGAACCTCAAAACAATCAAAACAATCCCTCTTTCTATAAAAGAAAAAAAGCGCCTCGATGTAAGAGGAGAAATTTATATGCCAAAGAGCTCTTTTGAACAACTGAATAAAAAAAGAGCAGAAAAAAATGAACCCCTGTTCGCAAACCCCAGAAACGCAGCAAGCGGTTCCGTACGTCAGCTTGATTCATCAATTACCGCAGAGAGAAATCTGAATATATTCACCTATGCGGCAATCCTCAAAGACGAAAAAATCAAATCACACTCTCAGATGATGGAATACCTGAGAGAACTCGGTTTTCATGTAAACGAAATAGGGCGTCTTTGCAAAAGCGCACAGGAAATTATAGATTTTTGCAAAGAATGGCAGGATAAGAGATTCGAACTTGACTATGCAACAGACGGCATCGTTATTAAAGTTAACGACCTGAAAAAGCAGGATGAACTTGGATTCACCGCAAGAAGTCCGAGATGGGCAACAGCTTACAAATTTCCTCCTGAAGAGCTTCCGACAAAACTCAAAGAAGTAGAACTCAATGTCGGAAGAACCGGAGCAATTACTCCTGTTGCAATATTAGAACCTATACAGCTTGCAGGGACAACCGTTTCAAGAGCAAGTTTGCATAACTTCGATGAAATACAGCGACTTCAAGTAAGAATAAACGACACTGTAGTTGTCAAAAAAGCAGCAGAGATTATTCCAAAAGTCATAAAAGTTGATAAATCAAAACCAAATGACAACCCGATAGAAATACCTGTTCCTGAAGAATGCCCTGTCTGCCATGCCAAAGCGGAAAGAAAAGAAGGGGAAGTCGGATTATATTGCTCGAACACACAAAACTGTCCTGCCCAAATAAAAGGACGTATCGAATACTGGGCGTCAAAAGACGGTCTTGACATCGACGGCATGGGAGAGGCTTTGATTAACCAGCTTGTTGAAACGGGCATGGTCAAGGATGTTGCCGATTTATACGCTCTATCTCAGGATGATTTGAAAAAGTTAGACAAAATTGCGGAAAAATCGTCTAATAATTTATACAACTCCATACAGAAAACCAAAAGACCGGCATTGAATCGTTTTATCAGCGCATTAGGAATAAGGTTTGTAGGAAAAGAAACAGCCGATATCTTAACGGAAGAGTTTACATCTCTTGATGAAATAATGAACACCGGCACGGAAAAATTATCACAGACAGAAGGTATTGGAGATAAGATAGCACAAAGTATTTCAGACTTTTTCAGAGATAAAAATACACTTCAACTGTTGGATAAACTCAAAAAAAATGATGTCATTCCAACAAAAAGTAGTATAATGAAAAAATCGGACATATTTGAAAATAAAATATTTGTTCTAAGCGGAACGCTCAGTTCTCTCACAAGAGAAGAGGCGCAGGAGATAATAAAATCCCACTCGGGAAAAACAACTTCTTCCGTAAGCAAAAAAACAGACTACCTCCTCCTTGGAGATAACCCGGGGTCAAAATTGCAAAAAGCAACAGTGCTTGGGGTAAAAATCTTAACAGAGGAAGAATTTTTGAATATGTTGAACCAGCAAAAAACAGAATAGGAGAGAAATATGAATAAGAAAGAAAAAGGTTTCAAAGTTGTTCAAATTTCAGGTCTAAAAGGACTCTTTTTGATATGTTTTGTCCTGTTTTGTTTATTCTGCGGATTTATTATATTCCCTGTATGGCTAATCATGCAGGTTTGGAACTACGGATTAACTGAGATTGTCTCGCTGCCAAAACTCAGCGCCCTGCAAGGGGCTCTAATCTGGAGTATTGTCTGTGTTCTTGCTGTTATGTCATGCAGAAACAGCTTTTCAATACAGGCATGTTCAGAAGATATCATAGCCAAAGATTTGGAACTGAAAAATATTGTAAAAGACCAAATTGTAAATGACTATGAGTCTGAAAAAGAGGAAATACATAAATAAAGGAATGAATGAAGTATGAACAAAAAATTACCGGTCGTTTTATCGGCTTTTGTTTTGTTATCCGCACTCAGCGTAAGTAGTGCTTATGCAGCACCAGCTTGTCCTGATAACAGGGGTGTTATTGTAACTGATGCAACAGAAACAGACTATGTTGACCCGGATCAGATGATACTGACAGTAAGCATAGAAACTCAAGCAAAAAATGCAAAAGAAGCAATGGACAAAAACACTGAAAAAGCATCTGCCGTGGTAAAAGCGCTAAAAGCAAAAGTAAATGAAAACGAAGTAAGTACATCAAATATCAGCGTATACCCTGTATATAACTATAAAAATAAGGTAAACTCTCTTGAGTATTACAGAGCGCAAAATGAAATTACAGTAAAAACAAACAAAATTAATATCGGAGGGGAACTAATTTCTGCCGCTCTTGCTAATGGAGCAAACAGAGTAACAGGAATCAACTTTGCCCTAAAAGATAAAAGCCCTTATTGCAGTGCGTCTATGCAAAAATCAATTGAAACCGCAAAAGCAAAAGCTGACTTAATTGCAAAAACATTAGGAATACAAATTGCAGGCGTAAAAAGAGTTACATCAAACTGCAGCTCAAATAACTATTCAGCTTACAACGGCGTGAGAATGCTCAAAGCCTCAGCAGCCTCTATGGATGCTGCAGGAGAAGCTTCCTCTGTCGAAGTTCCCGTTGAAATCAAAAAAATTCCGATGACTTCAACAACGTCAATCGAATTTTTTGTAAAATAGTGACACCTGAAAAACTAATTCAAACTCCCTGCCATAAAAATAGCAGGGAGTTCTTTTATTATTAATTATATATAACAACTCAGCAAATCATCTTTTAAACAAATATCTCTGAGCTTTCTGATTGCCCTAAGTTCGGTTTGTCTTATGCACTCTTTTGTCACGCCATAAGAAATCCCTATTTCCTCAAGAGTGTTCTTCTTCGTATCATCCAGCCCGAAACGTCTTTTAATCACATCTTTTTCTCTCGTTTTCAACCTGTCAAGAACATTGCTCAAATCTTTTTTTAGCTCATCGAACTCAGCAAACTCACTTCCATAAGGATTTTTCGAAGCAAGAATATCCCCAAGACAAACCTCCTTCCCGTCAGATGCCTCAAACTCAGAATTTAAAGACAACGATGAAGTAAAAGCATTCAAAAAACTCTCCATCTTTTTCGGCGGAATATTCATCTTCTGAGCAACCTCAGAAAGCTTTACCTCATTGTGATACATCGCCTCCATCCGAGCCTTCAACCTTGAATACTTAGAAACCGTTTCCTGAACATACACAGGAATTTTTACACTGTAAGACTGCTCTGAAATTGCTTTAAATATCATCTGTTTTATCCACCATGTTGCATATGTGCTGAAACGATACCCCAGTTTGTAGTTAAATTTTTCAACGGCAATCATCAATCCCGTATTCCCCTCTTGAATAAGATCAAAAAAAGTTAAATTTGAATTTACTACGTTTTTTTTTATAACACTGACGACAAGCCTCAAATTCGATTGTATCAGCTGCTTTTTTGCCTTACTATCTCCCTGTTTGATTTTCTTTGCAATCTCATACTCTTCTTTTGCACTCAAAAGAGGATACTTTGCAATCTGCCTCAAATACTTATCTACAGATTCATTGAATGATAAAAACACAGCATTAGTCATAATAACCACTCCTAAAAAACATACAAAAACTAACCCCAAAATAGATTACACTACGGGATAAAAAGTTAAAAACACAACAAAAATAACCCTCTTGAAGAAACCTTCCTCAAGATAAACTTGATATACTTTATATATATCATAGTATATACTAAAAAACAATCATGTTATTAAGAAATATTAAGCTAAATATAAAAAAAGCTCGCTAGCTTAATAATCCTTAATATTCTAAAAACAAAAGAGAAGCCCTGTATTCAAGGCTTCTCTTTTTGGTATAAAACTAAACTAGTCAATAACAGAACCGTTAGTCAAATCTATTTTCACCGCTTTATTCAGCTGAACATACAGAGGAATACCTTCTTCCAATGTAATTTTTTCGCCTTTGAAAATAGCTCTGAAAACTTTTTCATACCATTTTTTCTCTTTTGATGTATCAATTACCCCTTTGAATACAGCCTGTTGTTCAAGACCTTTCGGAGTAATCGATTTTGTTTCAAGAACCAGAAGACCATTTCTTACGAAATATCTGCCGTATTTAACATCAAAAACTTCTCCTGATATCACGCTGTCTTTTTCGATTACAAGGTAGCCTTCTTTTGTTACGAGATTTTCTGGGACAACTGTTTTGAATGCATCAAACATTGTGTTTTTCTGACTGCTCAAAGTTTGAACAAGAACTACAGGAATTTTTGAACCTGCAGGAATTGTTGCAATTGTTCCGTTGACAATTACATCAGGAAGTTCCACACCTTTTGCTTCACGTGGTGTCAAGACTTCAGCAAGTTTTTTGTTCGGTCTTGATTGTACCCATTTTCTCATGTTGCAAAGGCTTGCAGCCATCTCAGCTCTTGTAATTTGTTTATCAGGTTCGAATTTGTTTTCAAAACCAGGAACTTTCACAACTATAGCCAGTGCATCAGCCTTAGCAGCATTAATCACAAACCATTCCTGAATTGATGCATGGTCAACATAGCTTGCTTCAAGAATTTTCTTTGCTTCTGCAAGAGTCATCGGATCTGTATCCAAAGATGACATAATCAAAGAAATAGCTTCAGCTTTCGTTACACTGCCTTCAGGATTGAAGGTTCCGTCAGGAAGACCTTTTACAAGGTCAAAGCTGAATGCTCTTTGAATGTTATCATGAGCCCAATAATCACTCGGAACATCACTAAATTCAAACGTTTCTTTTGCTGTTGCGTTCTCCACATTTATAGCTTTCAAAGCCATTGTAGCAAACTCAGCTCTTGTTACAGGCTGGTCAGGTTTGAAATTTCCGTCCGGATATCCTGCAATAACCCCGTCATCAGCCAATGCCTGAATTTGAGGATAAGCCCAATAAGATTCCGATAAATCAACAAAATCTTTTGCAAATACACTGTTCATTGAGAACAACATAAGAGCAAAAATAAGTAATACCTTTTTCATACTCCACTCCTAGCTTTCTGGTACACTAAAATTTTATCTTATTCACCCGAGTCTGTAAACTTTATTCTTTCAGAGATGAAACAAAAATTATTCATTCTACCAACACCGGCAAAAGATTTCGACAAATAATATTCGGTAAATTTTTTTTAACAAAACCGTTCCATTAGCTAAAGTTTTTCAACAAATTTCCGATGATAAAAACATAATAAAAAAAAGGGAATATACATATGAACTATACAAATTACTGGGTAGGAACCTACTGCTTTGATATCAAACTTGTTTTAACAATCATAAAAAAACATGTGGATGAGCTGTTGGAGCAAATCGAAAAAACAGAAAAAATGCTTGGCTAAACTCTATCCGCCAACAAGCTCTTTTGCTTTTTCCTCAGATAAATACATAATCCCATGCGATAAACTCGATGGAAGATTCTTTGACTTACTTCTCAAAAATTCTTCCACAGACTTGTTTGCGTCTTCATCTTCAAACCTGAATCCGCATTTGTAATAAAAAGGAACGGGAGAAGCATATCCATTTGCCGCTGAAAGAATCAGTCTGCCTTTATAACCGTTTCTGATACTTTCTCTCACGGCAGATTTAATGAGTTCAGTACCAATACCTTTATATTTGCTGAGTTCATGTCCGTCATTATCTGAATATAGATAGTCAACATACATGGATTTCTTCGCAAATTTTCTGAAAAAATCACTTGAATCAAAACATACACTCTCTGCCTGCTCCGGAGTTTGAATTATAATACCTCCAAGTTCCCCTTCATTTTTCACATATATTCCAAAAGAAACCAAATCATCATGCTCATCCCTTGAAATATAAGCAGGAACTTTTTTGTCTGATTTTCTCAAAGATAACTCCGCCGCCTCAAACACATCCTTCCCGTAAATTCTGGAAGAAACAAAATCATTATTATCAGAAGTTTTTACAAATGTATCTTTGTTCTCTCTTTTTCTTTTGAAAAAGCTTCCGAAAGATTGCTGCTGTACGCCTCTGTACTTTTTATTATATATATTTATATTTACGGGTAAAACTAACATAGCTTTTTCCAATTTCCGCTACCAATAAATAAAAACCAAAATAATTTTTAGTTGCCATCAGCTGTCAGGCAAAAAATTTTATGTAATAATAAAATCTGTAAGCTATAAACAGAGAATTTGTCTATGAATGATATCCTCAATACAGCAGTTGTAGTCTTTTGGTCACTGTTTTTCACAATAGATGTGCTTGGAACAACACCTATATTCATATCTTTGACAGCAGGCGGGACGAGGGATTATCAAAAAAGAATGGCAAAAAAAGGCGCTCTCACTGCATTTTTTATCCTGCTCGTATTTACTCTGAGCGGTTCTTTAGTTCTTGATATGTTTGGAATAAGCCTGCCTGCGTTCAGAATAGCGGGAGGAATATTATTGCTTCTCCTGTCTATCGGAATGGTCATGGCAACACCTGAGGCTCCAATAAAGAGTACAAACAAAGAAGAAAAAGAAGAGACACTCCACAGAGATGATATTTCCGTATTTCCTCTCGCAATTCCTCTTCTATCAGGACCTGCTGCGATTACCATGCTGATTTTGTTTATGAAACAATTTGAAGGTGTTCCTCTAAAACAACTTATGGTTATACTGGCTCTTATATCCAATATAGTTATATGCTGGATAGTGTTGACCTTTGCATCCAAAATAAGCAGATTTTTAGGCAGAACAGGGATAAATGTCCTTACAAGAATTTTCGGTATTCTTCTGACTGCGTTAGCCTGTCAATTCTTTATCGACGGAGTCATCGAAGCGTTTAAAATAAATTAAAAAAAAATAAAATAAAAAAATGAACTTTCTAAATTATAAATCGTTATAATAAATAGAAAGGACAAAACGAAGAAAATGACAAAAAAATGCGACAAATACGAATCTTTATTTATTTTTGCAGATGAAGAAACTTTGAACAAACACCTGCAAGAATGTGAAGATTGTCGAAGAGAACATGAAAAAATGCACAAAGTCTCGGCTCTTGTCAAAGAAGCAGAACCTGAATTGAAAAGACGGGCAGCTTTTTTTAATTCTCTGAAAGTAGCTTGCGTATTGTTCCTGTTTATCACAGGCGGGGTATTTTTCCAGACATTTGCACCTATGCAGCTAAATAACACAAACGCAACAATGACTGCAAGCATAAGCTCGGATATGTCATTTGACTACGAGGATTCAATTATCGCAGATATGGGTCTGCCAACGGATGACTACGGGCTTTTAATGTTAGATTAAGCGGAAGAAGAAGTTGAAAGAGATTATAAAAACCTATCAGAACACGATAAAACACAAAATCAGACAACTGACAGGCACATCAAATGAAGACCTGGAGCAGGAAGTCTATATTAAAACCTGGAAAAATTTAGGCAGGTACAAAGAAGAAGGGAAATTCAAACAATGGATAAATACCATTACCTACAATACTTGCAAAGACTTCTTAAAGTCCTCTTCCCATAAGAATCAAACATTATCTGACGGCGAAGACAAACTTGTCTATATAAAAGATTCAAAAAATTCCCCGGACAAAAAAATTCTTCAAAAAGAACGTCAAAAAATTATTGCAGATGCAATAGAAAAACTCAAACCGAAACTGAAAGAAGTAATCATATTATCCGATATAAAAGATATGAACTACGAAGAAATTTCAAAAAAACTAAACGTTCCTCAGGGAACAGTAAAATCAAGATTATTTAATGCGAGACAACAACTCAGTGAAGTATTGAAAGATTTATTGTAAAGGAGATTATTATGAACAAAAATTTTATTTTAGCGACTGTTTTGGGACTTAGTTTGAGCCTTGGAACAACTCTTGCAAATGCAGAAAAATTGCCTGCTCCTGATGGTCCAATAAAACCTCCCTGCAACTGTGACTGCAAATGTGACTGCGGATGCGACCACCATAAAGGACATCATCATGGTTACCACAAAGGACATCACCCATGCCCGCCTCACAAAAAACACAACCATGAGCTCGAAAACAAACTGAATCTTACAGAAGAACAAAAAGTTAAAGCCAAAGAAATCAGAATGCAGGGACGTGAAGAACTAAAACCGATAATCGATGAACTCCGTGTAAAAAAAGAAAAAATTCGTGAAATAAAAGACTCAACCCTCTCAGAAAAAGAAAAAGCTTCTCAAATTGAAGCACAAAGAAAAGAAATAATATCACTGAGAGAACAAGCCGACAAAATCAGAGAAAAAAATATGGCTCAATTCGAAGAAATTCTGACAGCAGAACAAAAAACAGAATTTAACAAGTTCAAACAAGAAATGAAAGCAAAACATGAAGCTTTCAAAAAACAAATGGAGCAGAAAAGACAACAAAAAATGCAGCCTCAGCCTACAACTGCTCCTGAAGAAAAATAAAACCTTAAATTGCCAAAAACAAACATACCTGAGGGTCGAAATATTCGACCCCTTTTTTTATTTGTGATAAGTTTCGTTATTCAAAATCTTGAATGCCCTATACAGCTGTTTTAAAAGCATAAGGCGGGCAAACTGATGAGTAAAAGTCATCTTCGACATACTCAGCCTGAAATCAGCAGACTTTTTGAATCCATCATCAAGCCCTGTAGAACTGCCGATGACAAATACAACAGAATTTAAACCTGAAGAAGCTAACGCGTCTATTTTTTTCGCAAACTCCTCAGATGACAACTCTACACCGTCTATGTCGAGAGCAACAACAAAAGAATTTGACCCTATTTTTTCCCGAATTTTTTTTGCCTCTATCTCTCTTGCATGTGAGGCAAGAACATCAGAATAAACAGGTTCCTCTTGAACTTCAACTATCTGCATTGAACAATAAGGACGAATCCTCTTCAAAAATTCGTCTATCGCGGATTTCATATATTTCTCTTTTATCTTTCCTAAGGCAATAACTTTAATATTCATGCCATTTATTGTTTTATAAATTAGCCTTTTTGTAAATATCTGAAGTATAATTAATTTAAATAATGCAGTTATTTCTCTGTGTAATCTGCTATAATTTCAATGGAATCTACTGATAATTTTTCACCGTAATTACAAGGAGCAACTCAAAATGGTAATGCCTACAGGCCCAAAGGATATAAAACAAAAATCCGAAACACCATCTATCGGACAAAAAGACAACAGAGGTCAATCTATGGATATGACCAAAATGATTATAATTAACACCGTAATAATCGCCGTTGTATGTTCATTGTTTATGGGTATAAACTATCATATCCAAAACTCTCTGCTATCCCAAAAGCTTTCAAAACTGGCAGTTGCAACTGGGGAAGAAGAAGATTTGTCTTCTGGTGATGAAGACGTAGTAGAACGAGGTATCGTTGTTGACCTCGGTGATTTCATTCTCAACCTCAGTGATACAAATGCAAGAAGATACCTCAAAGTTAACGTAGCTATCGAATTAAGCAGAAAAGATACAGACCCTGACCCGACAGCTGCAGCTTCAGGCGGCGGTCATGGAGGCCATGGAAGCGCCCCTGACCCTATGGCACAAATAGAACAAGAAATGTCTCAATATAAACCCGCTATCAGAGATGCCGTAATTTCTTGCATTTCAACAAAAAACTCGGATGAACTGGCGACTATAGCAGGAAAAGAACAAACAAAACAGGAAATCAAAGAATCCGTTAATGCCATACTCAACGGAGAAAGAGAAGTAATAAGAGTAAGTTTCGGCAATTTTATTATTCAATAAAATAGGAATTTTGACCTTGGCTAAAAATATCAACAGCAAATCAAAATCATCAAATATCAACGTCTATGGATATTCCCTGGATGATCAGAGTGCAATACCTCATTCTCTTATGGAGAGCAACTTTGAGAATACAAAAAAAGGTTATAAACTCTACAACTTCAAAAGACCCGATAAATTCTCAAAAGACCACCTCAGAGTATTGCAGGACATACACAGAGAATTTGCCCGCCAGCTAACACTAATCCTGACGGCATATCTTCGTATGCATGTCGAAATAAATGTCGTTTCAATTGACCAGCTCACTTATGAAGAATTTACAAATTCAATGCCGGAAACAGTAACGGTAGGTATTGTAGAACTTGTACCTTTGCCAAGTCAGGCTTTGATTTATCTCAATCATGAAGTCGTAACAAGTATTATAGACAGAATGTTCGGCGGTACCGGCGAAAGCGAAATAAGACTCAGGGAATTGACCGATATAGAAGAATCACTCGTAACAAAATTGCTCGAACGTATGCTGCAAGCATTGAAAGAAGCTTGGAGCAAAATTATCCCCATTGAAGGACATATTATTAATATCGACAACAATCTCTCATATTCTCAAGTTGCAAACGCAAGCGAAATAGCTGCGCTCATAACTTTTGAAGTACAACTCGCATCAAAATACTTCGGTCTTTTCAGTATATGTTTTCCTTATCCTGTTTTGGAAAATCTTCTTGATAAATTGAGCTCACAGCACATATTTCAGGGCAGAGGAGTTCAAGCTACCGAAGAAGAAACCAATAATCTGATTGAAAGATTGAACATCACAGATGTCGATGTCCGTGTCGAACTAGGAACAACAGAAATAACAATGAAAGATTTTATGGATCTCAAAAACGGAGATGTTATCAAACTAGATAACACGGTCAGCGACAATCTCCTTGTAAGAATAAACGGAGAGCGTAAATTTTATGCTACTCCCGGGATGAGAAAAAATAAAATATCGGTAGAAATTACCGATGTTTATACTCCGGAAGAATAAGGAAACTTCGCAAAATGCCGACAAACAACAAGCTTAGTAACAAATTAATAAACCAGCTAAATGAAATATATTCTCAGATATTTGCTGATATCAGCAGCACTTTGGGCGGCATTGCAAACAAATCAATCGAAATTTCCATAGAAAATATAGAAAAATTCCCGAACCTTAACAAATTTCTCGAACAACTAAAATATGAAGACTTTATCTGTAATTTTGAAGAATATGGAGGAAGACAAGACCTCTGCTCTTTGACTATAATTTCTCATGAGGCTTCAAAAGAAATATTCGAAAAAAAAGCTCCTCAAGAAAAAATTTTTTCTGAAATAATCAAACAATACAACCAAAATAACCCTGATTCGGATATAAAAACAAAAGAAATTGTTACCGATAAAAATAAACTCAAAAACACTATAAATTATCCGATAATCATACTAAATACAAAACTGAAAGTTGAGAACAAAGAGTATTATCTTATCAGAGTAATCCCGGAGGAAGTCCTGATGACAGACAAAAAGAACAAAAAAGAAACAGAAGAGAACAACACAGCAAAAAGCGACATAATTGACCAGGAAATAACTAAAGATACAAAATTTGATGAATTTCCAAGTATAACATCAAAAGAATCTGATACTTCTCAGACAGGAGAACAGCCGATTACTGTTCAACCCGTTCAGTTCCCTTCTTTTGACAACCATCTCGGGATGAAACTCGAAGGAAACAGAAACTTTGACCTGCTCCTCGATATAAAACTACAGTTGACTGTAGAACTTGGAAGAACAGAAATGCCAATCAAAAAAATACTTGAACTTACAAGAGGTTCTATTATTGAACTTGATAAAGTTGCAGGAGAACCTGTCGAACTCTATGCAAGCGGGAAAATGATTGCAAAAGGTGAAGTTGTTGTTATCGAGGACAACTTCGGGTTGAGAATTATTAGTATAGTCAGCCCTGATGACAGAATTAAAAATTTATAAAAACAAATACTTGAAATTTTCTTTTGATTGGTTAATAATAATGAAACGAGGTGGCATAGTAGCTCAGTTGGCTAGAGCACGTGGCTCATACCCGCGAGGTCACTGGTTCGAACCCAGTCTATGCTATTTTGAGGGCTTGTGGCGCAGCGGTAGCGCAGAGGACTCATAATCCTTTGGTCGCTGGTTCGAATCCAGCCGGGCCCATTTTTTAAAAGTTTATTATAATCCCTCTTCAAAGAGGGATTTTTATTTTAAGAAGCAACTTCTGACTCTAAAATTTGTTCTGGATTGAAAAATTTTTATATAATCTTTTAAAATCAAAATAATAAATAAAAACATAGGAAAAAATATGAAATTTGCATTTCTTATTATGGGGATTTTAATAGTACAACAGACAGAGCCTTTATTCATAATGGTCAAGCACAAATTATCGATGTTTCTAATATAAAGTAAGCAACTGCTATTGCAAAAGAATTGTACAAGGATGGCATCCACTGTATAGAATTATGCGGTGCGTTTGGTGAAGCCGGAGAAAAAAACTTATAGAAGTTACGGCGAATAAAATACCTATATAGGATATATTACTCATTTGCCGGAACAATATGAAGTATATAAAAAATTTTTCAACCTTAATAAATAGAGTTTCCTCTGTACTTTCATCTCAAAAATATATAAAATAATACTTGAATACGGATTTGTAGGAGTGAAAATATGAGAATTTTTCTGGCAATCCTTGCCTTATTTATCACAATAACAACAGCTCATGCCCGGGAGGAAATGCAAACAATGGAACAAAACATACCCTATGTGCCGACAACACTGCGCCTAATCTATCCTCAATGGCAGGGAGGTGTCGTTTCTCACTGGATGCCTGATATCCCGGAAGAAGACTCATCAAGAGGATATTTCCTCGGCGCTCATCTTCTGAACTTTCTCGCACCACAAAATCCGTCTCAAAAAACCATAGAAGTTCCTATATCAACAGAATATACAGAAAGAAAACTCGAAAAAGGTATAACTGACAGAGATGACATCCTAAAACAAACAAAATCGGCACTCAAAATTCTCGAAGAAAATAACCCCGATAAAATTCTTACCCTCGGAGGAGAATGCTCGGTAAGCGTTGTTCCTTTCACATATCTTGCAAAAAAGTACAACAACGATGTAGCACTGATATGGATAGATGCCCACCCTGACATCAATCTTCCCTATGACGACTACACAGGTTACCATGCAATGGCTTTGACTGCTGCTATGGGCATAGGCGATGAAAGATTTATGAAACTGCTGCCTGCAAAATTCGATTCTTCAAAAGTGCTGATTGTCGGTCTGCGTTCATGGGATAAAGGAATGAAAGGACGTCAGGAAAGACTCGGAATACAAAGTCTTTCCCCGCAGGCTGTTGCTCAGGACAGCTCGGTTGTTTTACAGTGGTTAAAAGATACAGGAGCCTCAAAAGTCGTTATCCATTTTGACCTTGATGCTATCGACCCTCAAGAAATGATAGCAGGCGTAAGTAATGACCCTAACGGTTTGAAAATAGATGATACAATCAGATTAATAAACGATATCTCTTCAAACTACGACCTTGTAGGACTGACCATAGCCGAGCCTATGCCAAGAATAGCAATCAAGTTAAGAAACATGATGAACAAACTCCCTATGTTTAAATAATGCCAAATTCTCAAAAAAAGCCTCTCTTAAAAAGAGAGGCTTTGGGTATGGGTATTATATCATTATGTTTTCACCGTCTTCAGGAACAAGCACGGTATCTTCAAGGTTGTGTTCTTTCAAATATTTCCTCAAACCGACTCTATCAAGAGTTGCATGACCTACTGTGTCCATATGGCTTGCAATAATCTTCACTGACGGAGCATAATCATGTAACGCCTGAATATCTTTTATACCCATAATTATCGACCCGCTTGTCTCAAGTTGTGCATCAGCAGCATTCACAATAACCGCATCAGGAGAAAATTTGTCTATTGCCTCTTCCACAAAACCACACCAAATAGTATCTCCTGCGAGGTATAACGTTTTTTCTCCATCGCATTTGAACACAACACCCATTGCCTCATGCCGTATTCCCATTTTTTCAAAATACGGAAATGCTTTCTCCCTTTCTCCATGTATACAGTTTGTTTTGTATAATTTTACATCTCCAAAAGAAACTCCCTCTTCTCTCAAAATTTCAAGATTCAAAAAACCAAATTTCTCAAGAATCTTTTTATCTTCTCCATCCTGAACAAATATCTTCATATCCTTAGATAGTGAATTTACAGCAAATTCATCAAAATGATCTATATGATAATGAGTCATTATAACAGCATCAACATCTTGCAATATTTCTTTCTCCGAAACGGGCAAATCAACCATAGGCCACCTTCTATCAGGAGAAAAACTCATCGGAATCGGAGGATAAGCATCCTTTTGAGCAAACATTGGATCAATCAGAAAAACACTCCCCCCGTATGTTATTTTAACAGTAGCACTTCGTATTTGTTGTATGTTCATATTTCGTCTCCTTTTTTAATGTATAATATTTTTAGCATATAAGATTATTTTTTGTAAGTAGGAACTATAAAGTTCTATAGTATACAAAAGGAAACTAACAGCACATATGAATAAAATAACAACTAAAAAACTGCTTCCATGTCCGGTTGCAGTACTTCTTCAAATAGTCGGAACAAGATGGAAAATTTTGATTGTCAAAGAACTGCTCACAGGAACAAAACGATTCTCTGAGCTGAAAAAAGCCGTTGTCTGTTCGCAAAAAGTTCTGACATCAAACCTGAGAGAACTCGAAGCTGACAGCATAATATCAAGAAAAGTTTATGCTCAAATTCCTCCCAAAGTGGAATACTCCCTTACAAACACAGGGAAAACACTTGAGCCGATTGTCAAAGATATGGCAAAATGGGGAGAATATTATCAAAAACTCTGCAATGAAAACTCAGACTAACTTGAATTTTCTCTTCTTTCTCACATTTCTTGTAACAATCAAAAATACTCCGCAAAGAATTAATGCAACCCCTATGCATATTCTGATTGTCAACTGTTCATGAAAAAAAACAACACCGAAAAATATAGCCGTCAAGGGTTCAAGAGCCCCCAAAATAGCTGTCGTCGTTGAACCTATTAATTTAATAGCCACCGTAATAGTTTCAAGCGAAATAATTGTAGGAAAAAGTGCAAGAGCAACAGCATACATCCACAACATGGGAGAATCAAGAATCTGCAGCTGTGTACAAAATTTTAGATTATACACATACACTAACAAGCCGAATAACATTACATAAAAACTCAACTTATCAGGTTTCATATGTTTTATTTCTTTTATATTCTTTACCCCTACTATATAAAGCGCATATAAAAGAGCAGACAACAAAACAACACACACACCATGTATATTTAATCCTGCTCCGCCAGGTTTTCCTTTGTATAAAAGAATTATCCCGGCTGATGTAAGAAGTATTGAAAAAATCACTGTTCCGGTAAGCTTTTCTTTGAAAAATAACCACATAATCACAGCAACCATAACGGGATATATAAAAAGAATAGTGCATGCTATCCCTGCCTCTATATATTTGAACGCCTCAAACAATGTAAGCGATGACAAAGAAAAAAACAACGCCAGAAATAACAGCGGGAAAAATTCTTTGAGAGATATGGCAAAAGATGTTTTCTTGAAAAATTTCAGCCATATACCATAGATAACAACGGCAAAAGCATACCTGTAAAAAAGTACCGAATTAACCCCTACTCCTGCTGCATAAAGAGGCAGCGCAAAAAGCGGGTTAGTTCCATAACTCGCAGCAGCAATCGCCCCATTCAAAACACCTGCCGTTTTTCTGTTCATATCTCTTCTTCTTTCTAAGAGTCTAATCTATATTAAAAAAATTCCAAAATCAACACAAGATTTGTGGAATTTGCTATATAAATCCCAGATTTGTTCATATATGGAACATAAATCCGCTTCAAAATATACTATCCTAAAACATTATCAGAACAACATAGTTCCAGCAATATAAACTAAAAACGCAACAATCCATGCAATCACACACTGCAGAGAAACAACAAGAAAAGCATAGGACCTTCCTAATTCTCTCCTGACAGTAGCAATGGTCGCAACACAAGGTGTGTATAAGAGAGAAAATACAAGAAATACAAATGCCGTAAGCTGGTTAAACAACATCGGCAGCTTATCGGTATCTCCGCCCAACAAAACACTAAGCGTGCTGACAACACTCTCTTTTGCCATAAAACCTGTGATGAACGCCGTAGTTACTCTCCAATCATCTATCCCGAGAGGCTCAAATATCGGAACAATAAAATTACCCAAAAGCGCCAGCAAACTCTCAGAAGAATCAGTAACAAAATTCAGGCGTGAATCAAATGTCTGCAAAAACCATATAAGTATCGTCGCCCAGAAAATTATCGTAAAAGCCTTTGTCATAAAGCCCTTTGCTTTTGTATAAATCAGCCTGTATACATTTAGCGCGCTTGGAAAACGATAGTTCGGCAGTTCCATAACAAAAGGAACAGGCTCGCCTTTGAATACAAAATACTTCATAAAATATGCAAAAATTATACCGACAACTATCCCTATCAAATACAAACTCAAAATAACAACAACCTGATTTTCTACAAAGAATGCTGCCGTAAATAAAGCATAAATCGGAAGCTTCGCAGAACAACTCATAAAAGGCGTCAAAAAAATAGTCATCTTCCTGTCCCTTTCTGAGGGAAGAGTTCTCGTTGACATAATTGCAGGCACTGAACACCCGAACCCTATCAGCATAGGAACAAAACTACGACCGGATAAACCTATTTTTCTCAACATCTTGTCCATAACAAAAGCAACTCGAGCCATATATCCTGTATCTTCAAGTATAGACAAAAAGAAAAATAACACGACTATTACAGGCAAAAAACTCAAGACACTTCCGACACCGGAAAAAATACCGTCTATAACAAGCGATCTGACTATTGGGTTCAGACCGTAGGATATTAAAGCATTATCCGTCAGCTTTGTTATATATTCAATTCCAAACTCCATTATATCTGATAAGAACGTTCCGACAGGTCCGAATGTCAAATAAAATATTAACCCCATAATCGCCAAAAACGATATAACAGCGGTATACTTTCCCGTTAATACCTTATCAATCTTCACTGATAATCTGTATTCAAAAGTTTCATGCAATTTGTTTACATAGTTATCACAAAGATTTTCTATGAAAGAAAATCTCATATCGGCAAGCGCCGCCGCCCTATCAAGCCCTCTTTCTTCTTCCATCTGAGAAATTATCTTCTCACAGGTGTTAACCTCATTCTCATCAAGATTTAATGCCCGCAAAATAAGCTCGTCACCCTCGGCAAGTTTTGTAGCGGCAAATCTTACGGGAATGTTTGCACTCTTGGCATGGTCATCAATCAAGTGAATAATTGAATGTATACATCTGTGAACAGCTCCTGTCTGCCCTTCATCAGATGCACAAAAATCAACACGCCCGGGGCGCTCTGAATATTTAGCAACATTTATGGCATGCTCAACAAGCTCTTCTATACCTTCGTTTTTTGACGCAGAAATAGGGATAACAGGCACTCCAAGTGCGGCCTCAAGACCGTTAACATCAATACTTCCTCCGCTTTTATGGACTTCATCCATCATATTGAGAGCTATTACCATAGGAACATCAAGTTCTATCAGCTGCATTGTCAAAAGGAGATTTCTTTCGATATTTGTGGCATCCACAATGTTAATAATTCCATCAGGTTTTTCTTTGAGAATAAAGTCTCTCGTCACTATCTCCTCGCTGCTGTATGGAGAAAGTGAATAAATTCCTGGTAAATCAGTTATGGTAACATCCTTGTGACCTCTGATAAGTCCATCTGTTCTGTCAACAGTCACCCCGGGAAAATTTCCCACATGCTGATGGGAACCTGTCAGCTGATTGAAAAGAGTTGTTTTACCGCTGTTTTGATTTCCTGCAAGAGCAAATTTTATCTTTGTCTTCGGAGGAATATTTGACTTTCTTGTGCTGTATGTTTCCTCACCTTTTTGTGAGTGTTCTATATCTTCAAATGTTTTGTTTTTTCTCCTGCAGTCATGCGCATCATGAATATCTTCTATCTCAATTTTTGAAGCATCGGATTTCCTGAGAGTAAGCTCATAACCACGTACACGAATCTCAAGAGGATCTCCCATCGGAGCCGTTTTTATCAAAGTAACTTCAACTCCGGGAGTTAACCCCATATCCAGAATATGTGCACGAAGAGCCTTGTTCTCACAGTTGATTGAAGAAATAACAGCATCTTTCCCGACCTGCAATTTATCAAGACTCATCCTGAGCGATGTATCTGCCATAGATATCTCCTCTCCAAAAAGACAGAATTATTCTGCAAAAATCGGACGGAGCATAATAATCGAGTTTATATTAAGCTGAATAAAATCCTGCTCTTCTGTTGTTCTATCAGGAAAATGTCTGTGTTTTATTTGACAGTTTTTTATTGCCATAAAACGTTTTTTCCCGTTCAACAAATCAGATAGAACTCTGTTCCTTTTGTTTATCTTCGGTAAAAATATTTTCCCGACAATCTCATAATCCTCGGTGATTACCAAAACCTGTTCAGACCAGACACCTTTTATAAAACTTTCTGCATCATTATTTTCAACCATTTTTCACCTCTTTTAAATATGCGCATAAGTTTGGAACATAGGAAGATAAAGAGCCAGAGCCAAGAAAAGAACAAGTCCTCCAATGACAACCATCAACAAAGGCTCCATCAAACTTGTCAACAAATCAATAACTTCAGCAAGAGTATTATCTATATACTCACCGATTTGTCTTAACATTTCTTCCAAATTACCGGATTGTTCACCTGTTGATATCATGAACAAAACCATATTCGGAAAAACTTTTGTCGTCTTCATTGCCGACGAAACCTGTGTACCTTGCTGAATTAACTTCGTCGCCTTATTGACAGCTTCATTCATCGTGAAATTCTTGATAGTAAGATTCCCCATATAGAAGCAATCAACAAGAGGAATACCGGCTTCGTATACAACCAGAAGAACCGAAATAAAGTTTGATAACTCTACAAACTGAACAAATTTGCTCAACACGGGAATTTCAAGGACATATTTATCAATAATCCTCTTTGATACTTCCCATCTGAAAAGAGAAATAAATGCCGAAACAAAAGCTATTATTCCGATAAGAGTAATATGCCAGTTCTTCTTCATAAACTCACCAGCCCCCATACATATCTTTGTAGGAACCGGCAGCTCAGCACCGAGGTTTGCATACAAATCCTTAAACGAAGGAAATACAACAATCAACATAACAAGGACAACCAGAAAGGCGAGAGTTACAACTATCGCAGGATAAGTCATAACCCCTATAACTTTCTTCTTCAACGCTGCCTGTTTTTTCATCAGTTCGACAAGACGATCAAGCGTCATGTCTAACTCTCCGCTCTCTTCCCCTGCTCTAATCAAACCGCGGCTGATATTATCAAAACATGCCGTAAATTTGTTCGCAGCCTCAGCAAAAGTTGCCCCTTTAAGAACAAGCTGTCTGAGGTTATTTGAAAGAGCTCTTGTTTTTTTGTTATCAGCATTATTTTCCATGAAGATTAAAGCTTCAATAATAGGAACACCTGTCTTAACCAGCGTTCTAAGCGTCAATATAAAATCCAGCTTTTGCTTCAACGGAAGATTGATTCCGGTATCTATTTTTACCTGTGATGCTTCTTTCTCAGCTTTTGCCGTAGCTCTGTCCTCTCTGACAGAAATATGAACAAGCCCGAGTTTCTTTACCTTAGCTTTTGCCTCCTGAATAGATTCGGCATTCACTACACCTCGTTGCATTTTTTGTTGTTTATTAAGACCTGAAAATTCATATGACGGCATAATTTTTAAATTCCTTAATCGTTAGCAATACCAAGTACTCTCAAGCACTCTTCCAATGTTGTCATCCCGTTGAAAATATGATTAAAACAGGATTGACGCAATGTTTTCATACCACAAGCAACAGCGACTTCTTCTATTTCGACATCAGGGGCATTTTGAGCAATCAAACGTCTTATTTCTTTGTTAATCTGCATAATCTCATATATCCCCAAACGACCTGAATATCCGCCGTCGCATTGAGGACATCCGATGGCTCTATAAAATTTATGCGTTTTCAATATTGCTTCTGCATCTTCTCCCTGAGGAAGGAGTTCTTTTAATCTGTCCAAATCAGGTGTATATTCTTTCTTGCAATTATCACACAGGCGTCTGACAAGTCTTTGAGCAATTACACCTGAAAGAGTGGACGCAATCAAATAATCTTTTGCCCCCATATCCATCAATCTGGTAATTGTTGCCGCTGCACTGTTTGTGTGAACGGTACTCAATACCAAGTGACCTGTCAGAGATGCACTGATAGCTGTTTCAAGAGTTTCCAGGTCACGAATTTCTCCGACGAGGATTACATCAGGGTCCTGTCTCAAAAGTGCTCTCATACAAGATGCAAAAGTAATGTCGGCTTTCGGGTTTACCTGTGTTTGGTTTACACCTTCAAGACGAATTTCTATAGGGTCTTCTACGGTGCTGATATTGATACTTACATCGTTAATGTTTTTCAAAACGGAATAAAGCGTTGTTGTTTTACCGCTACCTGTAGGTCCTGCTGTCAGGATAATTCCGTTCGGTACAGTTATCATCTTCTTTATTTTGGCAATATCTTCAGCCGTTCCTCCGACAAGTTTTATATCCTTATCCTGGCTATCTGCAAGAGTAACACTCGGTGCGAGAATTCTTATTACCATCTTCTCTTTGCTGCCGACAGGAAGTGTGTTAATTCTGAAGTCATATCCAACTCCGGCATGCTTCAAAGAGAACGTACCGTCCTGCGCTCTCCTGTGTTCTGCAATGTCCATTCTTGATACAACTTTGAATCTTGATATAATGGCAGATTCAATCTGTTGAGGAATTTCAAACATCAACTTCAAAATACCGGCAATACGATATCTGACAATATAACCGTTCAGACGGGGTTCGATGTGAATATCGCTCGCTTTTATATCAATTGCATCAGTAATAATCTTTGTTGCAAATTTAGCAACGTTGCTTGAATTGTCCTTGAGTTCTTTATCAACCTGTTCCCAGAGACTTTCTTCTTCTTCGACTATATCTTCTTTAATAATATGTTGAACCATTTGAGTTGTTTGTTTTTTCATCTCAAATGCACGCAATATATTATTAAATTCAATATGAGGAATCAAAAGAGGACGAGGAGTCAGACCTGTCATAAATTTAATCTGAGATAAAACCGCTTTGTCATTTGCATTGACCATGCCTATAACAATAAAATTTTTCTCTTTTTTGATAGGAATGACTTTCTTACTTTTTATGTATCTTTCAGGCAGCAGAGAAAAAACGGAGCGTTCTATTTTATATTTATCAAGTTCAAAAAACTCCAGTCCCTGTTGTTCTGAAAGAACCGTTTTCATCTGGTCAAGAGTAATATATTTCAACTCAACAAGAGCAGAGCCGATAGGAAGTTTTTTCTCTTTAGCATAAGCAAGACCTTCTTCAAGTTGCTCAGGGGTTAAAAAGCCGGCATCAATAAGCTGTTCCCCAAGACGTTTACGAGGGTGCTCTCCGTCTTTTTTTCCATCATCAGAATTTGATGCCGCCGTGTTTTCTGAGTCTGAAGAATAATTTTGAGAAACCTCTTCCTGTTCTTTATTCTCTGAAGAAAGATTATTCTCTTCATTTATGAATAATGGATTTTCTTCTTCCTGCGAAACGGTATTATTATTCTCCTCTTCTTCTGTTGTCTGCTGTTCTTGAGAATTATCCTGCTGAGCGTTCTGCAATTGTCTTTGTTTTCTTTCATCTTCGAGTTTGAACTTTCTTTCCGCTTCTTTTCTCACTTTATCCTCTGCAAGAAGCATCGGATCTTGTTTTGAAACAGGATTTATATGTTCATAATAATACTCGACTATTTCTTGATAATCCGCATCTGTTATTGGAAGACATCTGACAACTGCTCCTGTTTTGTTTTGGAGAATTGTCATTATACTCTTTAAATAACTCTTATCTTCATTGCTGATTATACCTATATATAGATTACCGTCATAGGTTTTTACAGGAATAAATCGGTATTGATTTATTAAATCAATACCAATTCCTTCAAAACAATTCCAATCTATATTTTCGAGTATTTTATTCATATGTAAGTTTAGATATTTTCTATATTTTCTAGCTCTATATTGTCTTCATTTTTCTGTACCGTTTCTTCGAAATTGACCATTTCATCATCATCACGAAGAATATGAGGTGTCAGCATGATGACAAGTTCTGATTTTGTTTTGTCAACACTTGAAGAACGGAACAGAGCGCCTATGAAAGGAATATCCCCGAGGAAAGGAACTTTACCGACCTGTTTGCTTTCATCATTTTCAAGCAAGCCGCCGACAACAAGTGTTTCTCCGTCTTTAACCATAACACTTTTGAGTTTCATCTCTCTTCTTGTCAGCAAAGTAGCTGCCAAATTTTCAGTCTTACCACCTTGTCCATCAGGAATCTGTTCATAGATAGATTGATACGGTGTTGCAAACGACGGTTCAATATCCATAATGACATTGCCTGCATTTGTAATAGTCGGTGTTAAAGAAAGTTTTACACCTGCATCGTTAGCAATTTCATATGTTGATTGAGGAACACTTGTAGAACCGACACCAACAGCTGTTACCTGTCTGGTTACACTCTTTACATAGTCCCTTGTAATATTAATTTCTGATTTCTTGTTGTTTGTAGCAAGAATTTTCGGGTTTGTCAAAGTACGTGCTTTTTGGTTAGAAACCAAGAACTTCAAATAGTTAATAACTCTGAAGGTATCTGTTGAAATATAGTTGAAACCTCCATTTTGAGTATAAGGCCATGGCGGACGAGCTCCGAATTCTCCTTCTGAAGATGGAGAAAAACCACCGCCTGATAAGTCATTCAGCTTGAAGTTGAATCTCTTTGTATGAATTTCCCATGCAGATTGCAAACTTTTGTTATCTGTTTCAGAAAGTTCGACAATCGACACATCCATCAAAACTTGAAGTTGTTTTATATCAGTTTTGTCAATATATTCTTTCGCAAGCGATATTTGATCTTTTGTCCCTCCGAACAAAAGTATCTGGTTGTTATCAGGATAATAAACAACTGAATATGCATTATTTTTAATGGATTCTAATTTATCAGCAGTAACTGTATTTGATGAAGAACATGCAACAACAGCTTTACCAAAAGAAGTATTGTCACTGCTCTTTGATGAAGAAGCACCGGAAGAAGAACCTCCGCCACCGCCATCATCACCGCCGCCGCCTGCTCCTTTTGTACCGAAGACAATAGAGCAAAGTGCGTTGGCTATTTCTGATGGTGAAGAATATTTTACATCAAATGTAGTTACGCTCGGTTTCTGGTCAAATTTTTTGATTATTCTCTGAGCAATTGTCACATCATTTGTTGTCCCCATGATGATAATCTCATTTTTTTGAGGGTTTGTAATCGCAACCTGAGAACCATTAATTCCAGGTCTGTTCAGAGAAAATATATTTTTATTCAAAAAGTCTGCAATAATTTTTGCGTCAACATACTTAACAGGAAGAGCAACCATCTCCTGATTGTTGAGGTTCAAATCCTTTGCAGCATCAGCACTGGCAACAATAATAGTCTTATCATCAAGCCAGTAGCTGAGTTTATTTACGGACATAATATAGTTAAATACTTTTACTAACGGAGCATTAACCAAATCAAGAGTAACCGTTCCTGATACGGAATCATGGAAAATAATGTTTAAATGCGCTTTATCAGCAAGCATACGCAATACCTGTCTGACATCCGTATCTCTCAAACTCACAGTAACAGGATCAGACCCGTGACTGAAAGACACCTCTCCTTGAAGAGGAACTACTTCGCTTGACGGCTTAAATTCGTTTCTCAAAGCCGGCGAAGCAAAAGCCGAAGAGGCGACAAAAAACAACTGGCTTAAAACCACAGCCCCAACGGTAAACCGTTTTATTAATTCCCTATACTCTTGTTTCATTTAGCTCAAGACTCCCTTTATTGTTTAATTTTATTAACTTCATTCTTTATCTGGTGTTCCCAGCAAACTTTTTATCAATATTATCAAGACCGCTGTTATCTTTCAGTTCCGCATGTATTGTCTCTCCAATACCTGCATTATAGGTGTTTGATCCGAATTTAACATAAACTCTGTTTTTATTTATATCCAATATACTAAATCCGGCGACAACATCCCCTTTCTTCACCATATAATCAGAACCCGATGCATTAACTATAGCTGATGCATTAGTCGGCTTATAAGGGTCAAACAAAATTCCTGTCACCTTTATAGACATCAGCTTTTTAGCGGACTCATCAATATTAAATACATCATCAGGCGGGGGGAAATCTCCACTGAAGGCCTGATCATAAAAAGGTTTAAACGGATTTTCACGACCATGCCCGCCTATAGTAATAACAACTTTATCACTGTTATCTATAATATCTTTATTATTTATCGGCTTACGTGCGGCACCTACCGGCTCATCCGGAGCAGTTTTTCTTTTTGCTGCAGGAGCAGCTGACGGAGCAGAATCAGAATTGTTAGCTCCAACAGCAGCAGACGGAGTATTATTCCAATCCTGAGAAACATCAGGAAGATTATTTGCAGAATAAGACTCATCTCCAAAACTACCGAAATCACTCTCTGCTGAAGTAGCCTGACCGGCATTCTGCTGACTCAGAGCAGGCATATTCTGACTGATAAAACTAAAAACAGATGCGCCTATAATTATAGGAATAAGCGCCGAAAGAATCATCGATATAAGCCAGAAAATAAAAATTCCCATAGTCCATTTTTTTTGGACAGAAACAAAGTGTTCAACACTTTCCCAGTTTTTATCCTGCCATGACCATCTGTTTCCTTTTACAAGGAAGATTATCATAATAATCAAATTTACTATCGGGCTTGAAATAAGCAATACAACACTTAACATAACAAGCGGAGTGTTGCTTGGATCGCCGTTCATCCCCGAAAAAGCCATAAAGATTACAGGAGCAAAGATTATTAAATTTACGGCAATAATAGCCAAAACCCTTGTAAACTTAACATTAAATAAGCCCCATATAAACGGCCAGAGAAAAGCACCCCAGTTAAGCTTTCTTACCTCAGAAGGAAGATCATCCGCATCAACTTCTGTTTCATCAAGCTCAAGGTTATTTTCATTAAAATTTTCTTCTTCTAAATTAAATTCGTCAGACATTTTCCAACCACTAAATCTTATCCCTACACAATTCTATATTTTTCTTCTATTCTAATTATCCTCTAATTATATTATATTTACAAAAAAAGAACATATCTGTAACAAATGTTACGGATATGTTCTTTTAAATAAGCCTAAAATGCTTTACTAAGCGGCTTTTTCACCTTCAGGTTTTGATTCACCCTGCTTTACATTTTCAGGTTGTTGCACTCCTTCAGCAGCCTTTTCATCTGCCTTGGGTGCTTCTTCTTTTCCTGCTTCAACAGGAGCTGCAGCCTGAACAGGTTCACCTATTTTTGCTAAAGCATCTGTTGCCGCTTTTTTAACATTTTCGTCAGAATCCTGAGTTGCAAGAGTGAAGACGGTTTTTGCAACATCTTTATCCTCAGGTCTTACTACATAAGATAAAGCGCTTATACCTGCTTCTCTAATCAATGCATTCGGATTATTCTTGATTGTATCTATTACCAAATTGATTTCAGGCAGCTCATTTATTTTTGCAGGTTGCATACCCTGTGCCTGCAATTCTTGGTTCACTGCATCTCTGTAAGAATTTTGGAGAATAGCCAGTGTATACAATGCATACTGTTTGTTCATTTCAGCAACTTCTTGAGGAGCAAGTTGTTCAGCTTTAGCCTGTTCTTCAGGAGTAAGCTGTTGACCGCCGAGAGCTTTTTCTCTCAAAGCTGTTTGTTCTTGAGTCGGTGCTTCAAGGGTAGTTGTATCTTTATTAACTACCGATGCCAATCCTTTGAACGTATCAACAGCCAAAAGATTTGCTGCTTCAGGAGATTGAGTTTGTGCTGTTTCTGCTATTTTATTAATTGCATTGAACTGAGCTTCCAAATCATTGGAACCTAAATCCTGAACTAATTTATTAACATCACCCCCTGGTTGCTGAACCGGAGTTGCTGCCGGTTGAGCGGCAGGAGCATCTGTTGCAACAGGAGCAGGCGGTACTTGAGTATCAACCTGTTGAGGAGTTTCAGGAGCTGTAGGTTGGTCTACAACTGCAGGCGGAACCTGCGGCATGGGAGGTTGTGCTGCCGGTGCCTGAGGTACAGAAACAGGTGCCGGCATAGTCATCGGCATCTGAGGCTGAAACGGTTGAACATACGGATACATCATTCCGTTCGGATTATAAACGGATGATTGAGGATATGTATAATAAGGTTGAGCACCCGCTTCGTTTGGAGCACTTCCATATGCTTTTGGTTCTATAAGCTCAATTTTAACAGCATTAACTTCCTGTGCTGCCTTCTGTTGTTGAGGCTGCGATGTAATGACAGGATTCATCGTATAAGGCTGTCCCATTGTTTGCTGATACGGATTGATGTTGGTGGTCATATAATCTTCCCCTTATAAAATATTGTCTTAAAGAATCTTTCTTTCACTACCTACTATACTAATTAAAAAGTTTTAAAAAAAAACAAATTGCTATTTTTTTTTAAAATATTAATTTTTATTACAAAAGAGCCTGTATTGCTACAGGCTCTTTGCATAGGTTTTCAAATTTTTCCGTTACGTAAACTAAATCCAGTCACATTTTCCGTCCGCACATAAAATTTTTGTCAAATCAGGCATGATTTCTTCATAAGTGAGTTCAAATGTAATAGGAGTTATTGATACTTTATTATTTCTTATTGCATTAATGTCGGTACCTTCTACCGCATCAGACTTGATAACTTCTCCCGCCATCCAGTAATAAGTCTTACCTCTCGGATCTACTCTTTTTTCGTATGTATCGGTGTACATTCTGGTTCCGAGTTTTGTTATGGCAACTCCCGCTATATCAGAGTTATCCATAAGATAAGGCACGTTAACATTCAAGATTGTCTTCTCGGGCAAAGATAAATCTTTTATTTTCGGTATCAGCTTCGCCACAAAATTAGCGGCATAATGAAAATACTCAAGCCCGTCGTTAATCGGATTTGCAAGAGATACGGCAATACTCGGATATCCCATCATTGCACCCTCAAGAGCAGCACTGACTGTTCCGGAATAAAGTATATCAGCTCCCAAATTCGGCCCATGGTTTATTCCCGATAAAACCAAATCCGGTTTTTCATGTTCTTCCAAAACAGCATTCAGAGCTATCTTTACACAATCTCCCGGAGTACCCGTAACCATCCAGCAACGTTTTGCCCCAAACATAGCAGGCAGCTCTTCTACTCTCAATGGAGAATGCAATGTAAGAGAATGCCCTGCTGCCGAACGTTCACGATCAGGAGCAACTACATACAACTCATGCTTCAGTGAAAGACGTTCTATCAACGCCCGAATCCCGCTAGCATGTATCCCGTCATCATTTGAAATCAAAATTTTCATAAGTTCATCCTCTTAAACACCTGTCCTGCTAAATATATATATACCCTCTTTGCTTGCTGTCTAATCAAGAAAGTACTTTTGAGCATATTTAATAAAATTTTTTATAGATCTGTCATATGTCCGCTCTCCCTCTTCAGGGAAAAACACCCGGGAATTTCACCGTTTTCACGATGATGTGCTACACATTCACAGCATATCCCGCTTTTCGGACAACCATAAGAACATGTACATGCCAATCTGTTTTGTTCTGCCTTACATTCCATTACCGCCTCCCGAAATAAATAAAATGTTATATATATTTATATTCTATCAATATTTATTTAATAAAACAAAATAAAAAACACCATTACTGATAATGGTGTAAATTTCTGCTTTTCTATAATCTCTTCTTCCTGTTTTTTATTGCTGTTTATAAAAATTAATTGAAATAACAAGTGTTTATTCTACACTTTTATTCTATCCGGAAAAATTTTTATGTCAATAATCTTTATGAATAAATTTTGCATTAATCTCAAAAATGATAAAATTAATAAATTAATTATATATATGGAAATATCTTATGAAAAAAAGAGATAAAGCACGCCTTGGATGTCTGCTTTTTATGGCAATAATAATTATATTTATAAAGCTGATAAATATAATTATTATAAATGTACAAAATAATCAAAAATCAAAACTGTATCAAACAACACTGCAGAGTCTTAACCATTCAATCAGCAACTACGTCATTAAAAATACAAACTTCGACAGCAAAAAGATTCTATCAGTAGAAAAGTCGCTCATGTCTATGGAAAATTTCACAGACATATATGCAAACTGGGGCGAGTTTTTTGAAAACAATCTGATAACAAAAGACGGAGAAAAAATAGAAATAAAATATATCAACAAAGAAACAGGAGATATATATCTTCAAAACGGAATAAAATTTCTCTCTATAGCTAACAGCAAACAAACATGCTCAGCGAAATGCTACTGTATAATCGAAGTTGACTTAAACGGCGATAAAGCTCCAAATGCCCACAGCATAATCAAAAAAGGAAAAGTCAAAAAACTAAACGACAGATTTTTCATAATCATCCTCGACTATGGAGCACTCCCCTATATCCCGTCAAGATATAAACTTCAAGACCATGCCTGTATAAAGCAAATTTTTGAACCCAAAGAAATAAATTTGAATGATGCAGAAGAAGAAACTCGGTTTATGCTGCCTGAGAAAAAACGTCCCAAAGGAACAAAAAATATCAAATTTGACTAAATACAATGAGTTAAAGATAAGTTATTAAACAAAATTAAAAATTTAATAATATTGTAAAGAAGTGTATATTTTTCTAAAAAAATTTCCCCAAAAATCAACGTCAAAAAACAAAAACCGTTGACAGTAAATTTTGGTTGTAGTTTGATAGATATACTTCTTATCGGAAGTACTGGATTAATTTGAGAAAAAATAAACAACAAAATAAAGGATAAAGGAGACAAAATGCCTACAATTAATCAGTTGATATCCAACGAACGTAAAAAAATGGCAAAGAAAACAAAATCACCTGCCATGATGAACTGTCCTCAAAGAAGAGGAGTTTGTACAAGAGTTTATACAACAACTCCTAAAAAACCGAACTCGGCTTTGAGAAAAGTGGCAAGGGTTAGATTGACAAACGGTTTTGAAGTATCAGCTTACATCCCGGGAATCGGACACAACCTTCAAGAACACTCTGTAGTGCTGATTAGAGGCGGAAGGGTTAAAGACCTGCCTGGTGTAAGATATCACATTATAAGAGGCACCCTTGATACTGCCGGCGTTGCAAACAGAGCACAGGGCAGAAGCAAATACGGTGCAAAAAGAGCTAAAAAATAATTAACTAAAAGGAAGTAAAAAATGCCAAGAAAACCAAGACATCAAAAAAGAGTTCCGCTTCCTGATCCGGTTTATAACAGTGTTGATATATCTAGATTTATAAACAGATTGATGAGACGCGGTAAAAAAAGCCTGGCTGAAAAGATTTTCTACACAGCTATGGACAGAATACATGAAAAAACAAAAGAAGAATCAATCGAAGTATTCCAGAAAGCTATCAAAAACGTTACTCCGTTAATTGAAGTTAAAGCCAGAAGAATCGGTGGTTCTACATATCAGGTTCCTATCGAAGTTAAACCCGATAGAGGAGCAGCACTCGGAACAACTTGGATTATCCAATATGCAAAGGCAAGAGGTGGAAAGTCTATGGTTGATAAGCTCGTTGCTGAAATTCTTGATGCAGCTAACGGAACGGGTTCTTCGGTTAAGAAAAAAGAAGATACTCACAAAATGGCTGAAGCTAACAAAGCTTTCGCTCATTACAGATATTAATCTTTTTAAAAATCAGACTATGCCATACCCTCAGACCTTTGTCTTATTCGGATAAAGAAAGAGAGTATGGCATAATTTTAAAAAAGAAGTACGTAAATTTAGTATAAGTAAAGAGGATTACAAAAGTGGCTAGAACGACAAAATTGCAAAATATCAGAAATATAGGTATTGCAGCTCACATCGATGCCGGAAAAACAACAACTACAGAACGTATTCTGTTCTTTACCGGTAAAATCCACAAAGTCGGTGAAGTCCACGAAGGGACAGCTGTTACCGACTGGATGGAACAAGAAAGAGAACGTGGTATCACAATCACTTCAGCAGCTGTCACAAGCTTCTGGAAAGGTCACCAAATCAACATCATCGATACCCCCGGACACGTTGACTTCACTATCGAAGTTGAACGTTCAATGAGAGTTCTTGACGGTGTTGTCGCTGTTTTCTGCGCTGTAGGCGGTGTTCAATCACAATCAGAAACAGTCTGGAGACAGGCAAACAGATACAAAGTTCCGAGAATGGTTTTCGTCAACAAAATGGACAGAACCGGTGCAAACTTCTTCAGAGTAGTTGACCAGATCAGAGACAGACTGCAAGGAAACGCTTTCCCTATTCAAGTTCCGATAGGGTCTGAAGACAGCTTCAGAGGTCTTGTAGATATTATCGAACAAAAAGCAGAAATCTATACAAATGATATGGGAACAGACATCAAAGAAGAAGAAGTTCCTGAAGATTTGAAAGAAATCGTCGCTCAAAAAAGAGAAGAACTTATCGAAGCAGTTGCTGAATGCGATGATGAACTCATGATGAAATATCTAGAAGGAGAAGAAATTACTCCTGATGAAATCAGAAAAGCTCTGAGAACAGCTACCTGCCAGAACAAAGTTATCCCTGTTCTCTGTGGAACAGCGTTCAAAAACAAAGGTATTCAGCTTCTTTTGGATGCTGTAGTAAACTACCTCCCATCACCGACAGATGTAGAAGCTATCAAAGGTGAACTGCCTGATGGAACTCAAGCAGAAAGAAAGAACGATGATAACGAACCGTTTGCGGCTCTCGCTTTCAAAATTATGACTGACCCGTATGTAGGCAGACTTACGTTTATCAGAGTTTACAGCGGCGTTCTCAAATCTGGAAGCTATGTACTCAATGCAACAACAGGAAATAAAGAGCGTATCAGCCGTATAGTACAGATGAATGCTGATGACAGAACAGAAATATCAGAAATCTACGCAGGCGATATCTGTGCGGTAGTCGGTCTTAAGAGTACAACAACAGGTGATACTCTTTGTGATGAATCAAAACCGATTATTCTCGAAAGAATGTCATTCCCTGAACCGGTTATCTCGGTTGCTATCGAACCGAAAACAAAAGCTGACCAGGAAAAAATGTCTATCGCACTCGGCAAACTTGCAGAAGAAGACCCGTCCTTCAGAGTTAAAACAGACCAGGAAACAGGTCAGACAATTATCTCAGGTATGGGCGAACTTCACCTCGAAATTATCGTTGACAGATTGTTGAGAGAATTCAAAGTTCAAGCTAACGTCGGTAAACCACAGGTTGCTTACCGTGAAACTATTACAGGCAGTGCCGAACAAGATTCTAAATTCATCAGACAATCAGGTGGTCGTGGTCAATACGGTCACGTTAAAGTTAAAATCGAGCCTGCTGAACCAAATCAGGGCTTTGTATTCGAAAACAAAATCGTCGGTGGTGCTATCCCGAAAGAATACATCGAACCAGCAAGAAAAGGTATGGAAGAAGCACTCCTCGGCGGTGTCCTCGCAGGATACGAAGTTATCGACGTTAAAGTCACTCTCTTCGACGGTTCTTACCACGATGTCGACTCTTCAGAAATGGCATTCAAAATCGCAGGTTCTATGGCAATGAAAGACGGTATCAAAAAAGCTAAACCGGTCCTTCTCGAACCTATGATGAAAGTCGAAATCGAAGTCCCTGAAGAATATACAGGTGATATCATCGGTGATATATCTTCAAGACGCGGTCGTATTGAAGGTATGGAAATGATTGAAGGAACAGGCATGCAAAAAGTTAATGCCATCGTTCCTCTCGCTGAAATGTTCGGTTATGCAACAGATATCAGAAGCAACACTCAAGGCCGCGGTACTTTCTCTATGGAATTCAAAAACTACGAACAAGTACCGACAAACATCGCAGCAGAAATTATCGAAAAAGCAAACGGCGCAAAAGCCTAAGCTATTTGATAAACAACTTAAAAAAGGTTCCTTTTTTCAAAGGAACCTTTTTTATTCTCAAATTTCTTTTTTTGAAAAGTCATGCTCAGAAATAAACAAACCAAATATTGTAAACACCATGCCCGCCCATGCAAGATAAGTTATATTTTCCTTTAAAATCAAAGATGAAGTGATGACTGTGATGACAGGAATAGCATAGATATACCCGTTGACTTTGACAGCACCAAGAATTTTCAATGCTTTATTCCAGCTCGAAAAACAAATGGCAGAAGCACCAAATCCAAGATATAAAAAGTTAAATATATCAACAGCATCTAAAAGCTTATAGTCATTCGGATGAAAATCTATCAGCATAACAGGAACCATAAAAAGAAGCCCGTAGAAAAAAGTCCTTCTTGTCACCTGAACAGTTGGAATTCCAAAGCCGCCTATTCTTTTCATCAAAATAGAATACACCGCCCACAAAAAAGAAGCAGATAGTGCAAGAAAGTCACCTATAGGATTTAATTTTAAAATTGAAACACCATTAAAATTTATTAATCCTATACCAATCATCGCAAGTAAAAAACCAAACATAAATCGCTTCTTCAATCTTTCCTTAAATACAAAAGAAGCAAGAACAGCCGTAAAAAAAGGAGATGTGGACATAATTATTCCTACATTTGATGCATATGAAAAACAAAGAGCAATATTTTCAAAAAGAAAATAAAGAGTTACCCCGCTCAAACCGGCCAAAGCAAAATAAATCTCCCGATACCTGCCGCAAAACTTCAAAGCATGAGGATATATTGCCCATAAAGCGAAAAAACCTAATAAAAAACGGGTAAACAAAATTTCAATAGGAGAAAAATCATTCAATAGAATTTTCGTCGAAATAAAAGTCGTTCCCCATATAAAAATGGTAACCAATGCAAGTATATGCCCCGTCGATTCTTTTTTGTCCAAAATATCTTACCTCTTCAAAAAATAAGTCTATATTAACATAGAATGCTCATAAGACAAATTTCTCTTCTATATACTTTTCAATTTACATACAATAATATACTCTTTATTTTGTTGCATATTTTTCTTAAAATTTTTATGTCTTCTAAAAGTATGGAGCAGGAATGTTTATAGACGCACCGCTTGGTTCCGGTAAAACAGACTTAATAGCAAAAAAATACTCTGAACTGATATCTTCAGGAGCAAAAACTTCTGAAATAATTGTCCTGTGCAATAACCAGCCAAATAGAACAAAATTGCTCGAAAAAATAAGAACCCGCCTCGCTGAACAAAACTTTGAAGGCGGTGCTGATTTGAAGGTCTACACTTTCAACGGTCTTGTAAGAAATACAATAACAAGCAACTGGGTCCTGTTCGAAAACCTCATCCCCCAAAACTTCGGGCACCCTGAAATATCTCCTGAAATGGGAGGCATGGGGAACTCACTGTTTCTTATGAACAAATGCTGCGAAAGAGCAAACTTTGCCGACTACAGATCCGGCTTGAATCTCATGCACCAGCTAATGAGAAGATACACTCTTATCGTAAACAATAATCTCTCAAAAGAAGAAATCAAACAAAAATCACAGTTGCTGGGCGAAACTTTCTTCGAAGACGCCAATACAGCCATCGAAACATTCAAAAAATACACTCTGAAATACAGAATGTTTGACTACCTCCGCCAGACAGATGCATTCTACAGCATGTACAAAAGCGGGAAAATAAATGACTTTAATAATATAAAACACCTGCTGGTCAACAACCTTGATGAATTCACCTATATAGGCTTCAAATTTGTTGAAGCCCTTCTCGAAAAAACAAACTCACACCTCATCACCTTCGACTCAGAAGGAAGCTCACGCCGCGGCTATCTGTGCGCATACCCTGACGGCGTCAAGAAGCTATGCCAAAAATATGAAGTAAAAAAAATAAAAAGACCGGATCAAGCCGCAAAAAATGCCGAAATTCTCTTCAATAACCTGACAGGACAACAAATATCTTCTCTTGATAATCTTGAAATATCTTCATTTACCTATAAACAGGAAATGTTAGAAAACCTGATTAAAAAAATTGATGAACTTCTCAAAACCACCTCTCCAAAAGACATAAAAATCATTACAACCGAAGACGATGAAATAACAAACTACTTCATCAAAAAATACCTCGATGAAAAAAACATTAAATCACGATTTCTTTCAGGAACAAAAAGAATCTACGAAGATAAAGCATGCTTCTGCTCGCTAATTATTCTAATGTTGTGCGAGCAAACTGCAACGCCATCAAAAACAGAAATCAAAAAACTCTGCTCTGACCTCCTGAACCTCCCAAATACACTGTGCTCACAGATATCGGAGACTTTCGCAAAACAAAAACAACTTCCTGATAACATAGACGCAGACAATAAAACACAGGAAGACTACAAAAAAATTCTCACAATCATAACCAACCTCAAAGAAAAAGAAATATCTCAAATCGATAAACTGCTTATGATTTTCAAACAGGCAATTCTTCCGCACATGAAAGAATATGACAACTTTGATAAATTTAATATGCTCATAAAATCGCTCGAAGAATTTTATACCCTGAAAAACCGTGCTCAAAATGACTTCAAACTCACTTTCAACGACTGGCTTGCCCAGATGAGAATAAATATCGTTTCAGACAACCCCTCTATCGAAGAAAACTTTGAAGACAACGAACTAATTATCTCCTCCCCGCAAAAAATAATCGACAATGAACTCAAATCAAAATACCAAATCTGGTTCGATGTCACATCCCGTAACTGGATAAAAGAAGATACGGGCACACTCTATAATGCCTGGGTATTCCAACATAACTTTGAACATAAAGAATATACTATCGACCTGCATAAAGAACTGACATTGAAAAAAACTGCAGCGGTTCTTAGAAAGCTGATGCTCTGCAGCGAAGAAAAAGTTATCCTCCTCTCAAGCAGATTTGATACACTCGGAAACGAAAACAGAGGAGAACTTCTCAATTTCCTTCTCCCTGAAAAATCACAGATAACGATAAATAACAACAAAATTACTCCAAGAGAAGACCAAAAACCGATTCTTGAATATACAGGAGGTAAAATGGCAGTCCCTGCCGTCCCCGGAGCAGGAAAGACAACGATAATGCTTGCCCTGATAATAAAACTCATAGAACGCGGGGCAAACCCTTCAGAAATACTCGTATTAACATATATGGAATCAGCTGCCACAAACTTCCTGAACAGAATAAAAAACATGACAAACCTGAAAGAAATGCCCCAAATCAGCACAATTCACGGTCTTGCATACAAAATTATTCAGGAAGAAGACAACTGCTCAAGAATAGGTCTCAGCGATAATTTCGAAATCTGCGATGAACTCAAAAAAAATATGATTCTTCGTCAAATATGCGCCTCAAAGCTCCCTCCGGGCGAACAGCTCCAAGACTGGATGGACTACTGTTTGAAAAATATCTCAAAAGCAAAATCACTGCTTCTTTCTCCCCAGGACATCGAAAACTCAGAACTCTTCGAAAAAGATAATCAAATCAAAGAGTTCCTTTCCGTTTACAAAGAATATGCGAAAACACTAAAGAGCAACAACTCTCTTGACTACGATGACATGCTGATATTTGCAAACGAACTCATCGATAAATACTCTGATATCAGAAAATACTATCAGAACAAATTCAAATTCATAATCGAAGACGAAGCACAGGACTCATCCCCTATTCAGCAGCAGCTTATCAATGCAATATCTTCAAAACACTCAAATGTCGTAAGATGCGGCGACCTCAATCAGGCAATCATGTCAACTTTTACAAACGCTGATATAGAAGGATTCAAAAAATTTATCAACGAAAATAAAAAAATTGAAATGCAAAGCTCTCAACGCTGCTGCAAGGCTGTTTATACCCTTGCAAATTTATTTGTCAAAGAAACCTGTAAAACAAAAGAATTTCATGATGCCTTCTACCAACTTGAAATGAAGCCTGTCGAAGGACAAAATCCAAAAACTGAGCCACAAGCCGTAAAAATACAAACACATGAGACAAACTCTATTGAGATGGCTTACATCTGCGAAGAAGTCAAAAAACTTCAGCAAACAACGCCTGAAAGAACCTGTGCAATCCTCCTGAGGACAAACAACCAGATTTCAAACTGGATGGCTTATCTTGAAAACAACGGTATAAACACTTTCTCAAGAACAGAAACACTCAAGAATAAAAAAGTTTTCAAACTATTATCAAAACTCCTCGAGTTTGTATATTTCCCCCTAAAAAATAACACCGTTCAGGATTTAGCAATCATTTTCAAAGAAAACAATATTATCTCACTCAAAAAATCAGATATAAATCAAATCAAAAACATCTCGGAAGCTTTTATGTCTTCAGAGCCTCAGAATCCAGAGCTTCTTCAACTCTGGTGGGAACTATATTATTGGATGGAACTGCCGTTTGATAATGAGGAAGAATTTATCATCAAAGCGGGTAATCACTATTTTACAAAAAGCGATGACCTCTCAAATGTCAACCTAATCTGCTCTATCATCAGAAACTTTAAAAGAAGCTATAGAAACTACACCCAGGAAGAACCCTCACCCAAAGACATCCTCTCGCACCTGACAAACATAGGCATAAAACAAAAACTCTCAGGCATAAAATATTTCAACGACCTCGAAGACGAAAAAATCACCCTCAAAAACGGCGTAGAACTAATGACCGTCCATAAATCAAAAGGAGATGAATTTGATATAGTCTTCATGCCTGATATGACAGAATTCAACTACAACATAGACCCTGGTGAAATCAAACTCAACAAACAAACAGCCATAGTACAAAAACTCGAACATATAGCAGGCAAGAAACCAAAAAATGACACAGAACTCAAACTTGAGCAGGCAAAAGAAACACTCAGACTGATTTATGTAGGAATTACGAGAGCAAAACGCAAACTCTACCTGAGTGCATCAGAAAAACAAAAAAACTTCTCAAAACCGAATAAACCTTCATCAGCGCTGATAATCCTTGACTCATTACTCGAAAAAGAGGTGCCTATATGCTAGAAAACATCTATCAGTCAAATAACTTTGAAGTATGGCAACGCTGTCAAAAACAGTACTGGTTCAAATATATCAAAAAACTCGCCTTCTTTGACTCAAAAGAAAAATATGACCTCGGAAGAAACATACACTCTCTCATTTTTTACAAAATTAAAGGCTTCGATATCTCAAAAATAGAAAACTCTCTTGATGAAAAAACTCTCTACCACTGGAACTATATTAAAAATCATCAAATATTCACAAATAAAAATATCTTAGCGGAATGGGGATTCAACGTCCCTTTGAAAAATAAATACTGGCTGATAGGAAGAATAGACGCCATTTTCTACGACAAAAACAGAAATAAATATATCATAGCGGACTGGAAAACTGCTCAACAACTCCCTAAATCACCTGATAAAAATTTTCAGGCGCTTATGTATATGTACTGTTTCTTCAAAGCAAGACATGATCTGAATTTGGAATTTCAACCGGAAGATCTCGAATTTCAGTTCATAAGCACAAACGAAAAAGAAGGTATTGAACTCATAAACTGCAGCAAACAACTCCTCGATAATGCGGAAAACTTATTCATAGACACAATCGAAGAAATAAACACCTGCACAAATTTTGCCCAAAATAAGGGAAAAGAATGTCAAAACTGCCCGTATCTAAGCATCTGTGAGTCTTAATATAATCTTTATTTGTAAAACTTAAAATATAATAGGTTTATACAAGTATTTTGTTATAATTAAAGAATTAAAATAAGATAAACTGTTATTAGGAGAGAATTTTATGTGCGGGATAGTAGGTTATATAGGGAAAAAATCCGTCATTTCAATATTGCTCGAAGGTCTTACAAAGCTTGAATACAGAGGCTATGACTCTGCCGGAATAGCCGTATATCAAAATAATATGATAAAAACTTATAAAGCGGAAGGAAAGCTCCAAAACCTGAAAAATCTTCTTAAAAATGAAAAAGCAAATGAACAAAATACAACTATAGGCATAGGACATATACGGTGGGCTACCCATGGTGCACCAACAACTATCAATGCACACCCCCATGTCAGCAACTGCGGAAAATTTGCTATCGTTCATAACGGCATTATCGAAAACTTTAAAGAACTAAAAGAAGAATTGCAAAAAAAAGGGTACACTTTCAAATCAGATACAGATACAGAAACAGTCGTACATTTGATTACCGATGAATACAAAACAACAAAATCCCTGCCTGATGCGGTTCTTTCCGCTCTGAAAAAAATTAAAGGAGCTTATGCCCTTGTGATAATATCAACCGAAGCTCCCGATACAATTATCGCCGCAAGAAAAAATGCCCCTCTGTTGATAGGTATAGGAGAACACGAACACTACGTTGCGAGCGATGTCCCGGCAATTATTGAATACACAAATAAGGCAATCTATCTGGATGACGACGAAGTCGCAATCATCAAAGAGAATTCACTGCAAATAATCAACATAGAAGGACAAACAATCAACAAAAAAACAGAAATACTTCCATGGGAACCAATCGCTCTGAGCAAAATGGGCTATAAGCATTTTATGCTTAAAGAAATACATGAACAACCGGATATCATCAGGCAAATGCTCTGGGATAAACTGAGAGACATCGACAAACCGGTTCTGCTTCCCGAGGTAAAAATTACCCATGAAAACCTGAAAAACCTGAACAGAATTCAGATTATTGCCTGCGGAACATCTCTTCATGCCGCTATGGTCGGGAAATACCTCATAGAAGAACTCACAGAAATTCCGACAGAAGTAGAAGCTTCAAGTGAATATATCTACAAAAAAAATATTACCGACAAAAATTCTCTTGTAATAGGAGTTTCGCAATCAGGAGAAACAGCTGACACAATCACAGCAATCAGACAGGCAAAAGCAAAAGGATCTCATATTCTGATAATCACAAACAGAGCGGACTCAACGATGGCTCGTGACGCAGACAGCCTGATACCAATCAATGCAGGTATAGAAGTCAGCGTGGCGGCAACAAAATCTTATACGGCACAGCTGCTTTCATTCTATCTGTTTGCACTTTATCTGGCTGAAATCAAAAAAGTCGTTCCGAACTCAAGAATTGCCCAGATCAAACATGAATTGATTCAAATACCTCAAAAAATAGAAATAATTCTGAGCAATACCCACGAAATACAGGAATGTGCAAAAAGATTTCACAACTCAAAAGACTTCATTTATATAGCAAGAGGTATCAACTTTGCTACAGCACTGGAAGGCGCACTGAAACTTAAAGAAATAAGCTATATAAATGCAACAGGTTATCCTGCCGGTGAACTTAAACACGGACCTATCGCTATGTTAGATAACACAATGCCGGTCCTCTCAATTCTCATGCCGGGAATAGTATATGACAAAATACTATCAAATTCACAAGAAGCTAAAGCCCGTGATGCAAGAATGATAGCTCTCACTTCATCAGATGAAAACTTCGGAGACCTTTTCGAAGACATCATCAAAATTCCGAAAACTGATGAAATTCTCTCTCCGCTCCTGACATCCGTTCCACTTCAGCTCATTGCATATTATATGGCTGCATTCCTCGGAAAAGATGTCGACCAGCCAAGAAATCTTGCAAAGTCAGTTACGGTGGAATAATGTTTATTGAACACAAAATACTCAAAATTAAAAAAACAGAAAAAATAACAACAAGCTGCATAGAAGAACAAATAGCAAATCTTGGGCTAATTCCGATTAGATGGGCTATAACCAAAGTTGAAGATGATGCGTTCATCATCGACTGCGCAACAATCAAAAATTAAAAGAGGTATAATATGAAGAAAATCTTTACCATACTTACTGCAACAGCAATAGGACTGCTTTCTTATTTCTTAATCGCACAAGCAGATACAAATCAGATAACTTACTCGGAAAAATTCATAAATAATCTGACAAAATGTACTCCGATATCAGAATCATCAACGGTAAAAACTCCTTATTATACAACCGTTAACGGTCAAAAAGAATTAAAAGGCTACCTTAATACATATATCAATTTTTGGATTCAGGGGAAAAAAGAAGGCAAGTGCATGTTCTTTACAATAAAACGAACAACTCCAGTTCCTCAAGGAGATGAATATAAAATGCTCAGACTTACATCAACTGCACGCATTGAGTGCTTACTTACTCCTGAAGAACAACAATCCATGGCAGAAAAACTCCGTCAATACAATCAATTATCAGATAGAACTCAAATAAGTACAGACCCGACTCTGTGCAAAGTCTACGTTTTTCTCGATAACAAATGGGTAGACTTTGAAAAAATTGACCCACAAAAAATCGACAACTAAATATTTCCTCATCAAAATGAATTATTACTGCTTCAAAAAACAATAATTTTTTTAAAATATACTATAATTAAAAAGTGCAAACATAAAATGAGAATCTGAAATATGAAAATGTCAAATTTTACAAACTTCCTTGTACTTGTAGGAAGTATAGCAATACTTTACGTTGTCATTACAAAAGGAGAAGAATTCGACCAGACAACAGTATTTACATACAAAATGATAAACAATGTCGATTTCTGCACGCCTTATTCTGATAACAGAATAGTAAAAGTCTTCTATGACGATAAAAAATATATCAAACAAAAAATTTCCGTAGAGGTAAGCGGATTTCTCCCCCCTGCACATGAATGCAACGTAACTATTCAACGGCAAGCTATAGGAAGAAGAATTCCAAAAAATGTTCCATATGCAAATATGTCACTGAAATGTATACTCGATGACTACGCAAGAAGAGACCTTGCAAAAAATATGACTGAATTGCAAAGTGCTCCTATTCAAGATTCTATGGTCTTGACAAACAATATGTTTCCAAAAGCCTGCAAAGTTTTCATAAGCAATAAAGACGGAAAAATGGAAGAATATGACTGGGGAATGAACGATAAAAATAAAAAGAAAAAAAGAAAATAAAATAACAAAAATTACCAAAAAGCGGGCATTGAATGCCCGCTTTTTGATGTGAACATATAACTTCCACCTCTACTTAATTCTTAAACATAATTATTAAGAAATATTTCAATAGTATATATTTATTGAATATTTTTTAGCACTTTTTTATGACTCACTGTTTTTATATATACATAGAGAGGAAAACAAGCAAGAGAGAGCTAAAATCCACATACAGTCTATATTAGAGAGATAATAAATTAAATAGAGAGAGTCTGTAATCTACCGCTAAAGATATTCAATTTTTTCTTCATACACATACATACCACATACCTTTCACTACCGCTTTAGAGGAGTTATAAAAGACTTCACACCGACCATAAAAAGGTCGGTTTTTTTTATCTTTCTTCTGCTGCCCGGCATGACATGAGCTGTATAGAGAAGGGTGTCTTCGGCTCCATCTCAACGACAAACAGATGCAGAATTAGCGAAATTGTAAGAGATTCTTGCTTCAGCTGTAGGGAGCTTGTCTTCCATACAGATGAGGACACCCGCATGGTGCGGTTACTGCGCTCAGCATGACGG